>NHCFR01400__coassemble_8065_pt1 | contig 3324 bp, 3 predicted proteins | sample NHCFR01400__metabat2_high_PE_040 | metagenome-assembled genome bin NHCFR01400 | reverse complement strand
TCACCGTGCCTTGAAAGTAGAGTTCAATTCCATTATAAGGGTGCGAAAAAAGCGTGTCAAGCGCAGCAAGACGACCGAAAACGCGAAAAAAACGGGTTTTCGACCGTGTAGAATCTTGTACTTTTTTGTAAAATTGTGTACAATAAATTGTAAACCCGCGCATGCGGCACAAATGCGGGTGAGCGCAAAACCAATACCGAGGAGAGAACACACTATGTTTGGAAAAAGAGTGGACGGCCGGCAGGTCCATGAGGTAGAGCCTTTTCAGCGCATTGTCCCGTACATCATGCGCACCCGGACGGACTCGATGAATATGTTCGAGGAGAGCATCCCCTGCGCGGGGATGGATAATTATGTAAACATGCGGCGCGCGCAGGGCGAGCAGATCACCTACCTGCACGTGATGATCGCGGCGCTCGTTCGGCTTGTGGCGCTGCGCCCGCAGCTCAACCGCTTCGTGATGCGCGGCCGGATCTACACGCGGCCGAAGATCTGGGTCAGCTTCGTCGTGCACCAGAACCTGCGCAGCGACGCGGCCGGCACGACGATCAAGCTCTGCTTTGAGGGCACCGAGGACATTCAGGAAATTTGCAAAAAGATCAACGCGGCGATCCTGAAGGAAACGACGCAGAAAAGCGAGTCGAACGCGACGGACAAGCTCGCCGGGCTGATCATGAGCATCCCGGGCCCGCTGATCCGCCTCGTCGTCAATACGCTGATGTTCATGGACCGGCACAATGCGCTGCCGAAGTCGGTGATCGACGCGAGCCCGTTCCACACGTCGCTCTTCATCACGAACCTGCGGTCGCTCGGCATCAACCACATCTTCCACCACGTCTATGAATTCGGCACGACGGGCCTGTTCATCGCGATCGGCAAGGAGAAGAACGAGCCCGCGTTCAACGGCACGCAGATCGTCATAGAAAAGCGCATGGGCTTCGGCCTCGTCACCGACGAGCGCTTCTGCGACGGCCTGTACTTCGCGCGGTCGCTCAAGATCCTCAAGAAGTTCCTGAATAACCCGTCGCTGCTCGAGGTCCCGCTCGAGCACAAGATCGAGGACGTGCGGTAAAGGCCGGCCGGTTCCCGCAGGGCGCGGCGCACATGCCGCTTTGTGCGGAATACGGTTGTCTTTTGGCGGAACCTGCGGTATAATCGTATTGAATTTTGAAATCTGCGGGCGGGACGCCTGCGGGGATAAGGAGCGGAAAAATGGAATATCGCATTCTCGGAAAAACAGGCCTGCGGGTCTCCCGCGTGGGCTTCGGCGGCATCCCGATCCAGCGCATCGACGCGGCCGGGACGAAGGCGCTGGTCGAACGGCTGCTGGAGGCCGGCGTCAACTACATCGACACGGCGCGCGGCTACACGGTCAGCGAATCGTACCTCGGCGAAGCGCTGGAGGGCGTGCGCGACCGCTTCGTGCTGGCGACGAAGAGCATGGCGCGCACGAAGGCGGCCATGGCGCAGGACATCGAGACAAGCCTTTCGAACCTGCGCACCGGATACATCGACCTCTATCAGGTGCACAACCCGAACATGGCCCAGCTTGAGCAGGTCGTGGGCGCGGGCGGCGCGCTCGAGGCGCTGCTTGAGGCGAAAGCGGCGGGTAAGATCGGCCACATCGGCCTGACGGCGCATTCCAGAGAGGTTTTTGAAAAGGCGCTCGAGCTGGACTGGGTCGAGACGATCATGTTCCCGTACAACATTGTCGAGACGCAGGGCGAAGCGCTGATCCGCGCCTGCACGGAAAAGAATATCGGCTTTATCGACATGAAGCCGCTCGCCGGCGGCGCCATCGAGGACGGTGCGCTCGCGATGCGGTTCATCGTCAGCAATCCGGACGTCACGGTCGTGATCCCGGGCATGGCGGAGCTGCGGGAGATCGACGAAAACGTGGCGGCCGCCGCGCGCACGGAACCGCTGGACGAAGCGGAGACGCGCGGCGTGGAGGCGGTGCGCGAAGCGCTCGGCACGCAGTTCTGCCGGCGCTGCAACTACTGTGCGCCGTGCTCGGCGGGCATCCAGATCCCGAACGTCTTCCTGATGGAGGGCTACCTGCTGCGGTACGGCCTGGAGGACTGGGCGCGGGCGCGTTACGGCGCGCTGGAGGTCAAGGCCTCGGCCTGCACCGCCTGCGGCCTGTGCGAAACGCGCTGTCCGTATAACCTGCCCATCCGCGAGATGATGAAAAAAGCCGCGGCGGAGTTCGGCGAATGAGCCCGGCCGCGGAAAATAGAAATTGTGGGGATGCTTCGGCTTTCGGGCCGGCGCGTCCCTTTTTGCTTCCGGAAGCGGAAACAGGGAGGACGCAGATGGATTTTTCACAGATACAGGGGGCGATCCCGCCGGAGCGGTACTACGAGGCGTGCATCACGCACCACCTCGTCCGGCTGGCGGAGATGCGCGGCAGGCGGCTTTATCCGTTCAGCATCAGCCAGCTTCGCGAAAAGGCGTGCGGGTTTGACTTCGGCTACGCGTGCCGGCACGGCGCGGTGTTTCTGGCGCAGTACAAGCGCCCGGGCCGCGCGGCGGACGGGATATGGCGGTGGGAGATCAACGAGGCGCAGTTCTGGGCGCTGGCATCGTGGCGGGTGCCGGTCTATTATGTTCTGCCCGCCTTTTCCGCCGTGCAGGACTGGTATGACGGGCTGGACCGCACCAGCTTCCTGCCCGTGGATGTCATGCGTGACTGGGTGCGCGCACACAACGGCCAGCGGACCATGCGCCTGCTGCAGTCGGACCCGCTTCTGCGGCTGGAGCGGCCGGTCGCAGCGCTGTTCGGCACGGCGCTGAACCGCGCGCAGACGCAGGCCGCGGCGGAGATGGCTTGGAGATCCGGTGCGGCGCGTCGGCCGAGGAAGACGGCCTGACCGGCTACTGGGTGGAGGAAAGCAGATGAAGCAGGGCGATATTTTGGGCGCTTACCGGAGCATCGACGGCGGGCGCATCGATTTGAATCTTGCCGGCGGGCTGGAAACGGACATGGCGGAGGCGACCGTGTTTCACGAGGAATGCCACGCCTGGCTGAGCCGGACGACGGCGCTCGGCGTCGTGCAGAGCATGATCGAAGCGGAGGCGCAGACGGCGGCGGATCTGCCGTATGCGAAGGGGCGGCTGCGCTGCGCGCAGGTTCTGGCGGAGAAAACCCGCCGTGTGCAGGAGATTTTCGCGACGAATATGGAGCTGCTCAAGGTCCAAAAGCTCGGCGGCGAGGCGGCGCATATGGGCGTAGCCATGGTGCTCGGCCCCGGGCTCAACATAAAGCGCAGCCCCAAATGCGGCAGAAATTTTGAATATTTTTCAGAGGATTCGTACCTTTCC
>NHCFR01400__coassemble_4059_pt1 | contig 5431 bp, 5 predicted proteins | sample NHCFR01400__metabat2_high_PE_040 | metagenome-assembled genome bin NHCFR01400 | reverse complement strand
ACACAAAAGGTGTAAAATAAATTTTATAAATATGTGGGAAACTGAATACCGGAGGATGGTTATGACAAAGAAACAGCGTGCGCTTCTCGCCGTGGAGGCGCTGAAAAAAGAATACCCGGACGCGATCTGCTCGCTGACCTACACCGATCCCCTGCAGCTTCTGATCGCGACGCGCCTTTCCGCGCAGTGCACGGACGCGCGCGTCAACCTCGTGACGCCTGCGCTTTTTGAGCGCTTCCCGACGCTCGACGCATTCTGCGCGGGCAGCGAGGAGGAAATCGCCGAGCTGATCCGCTCCTGCGGCCTGTACAAGACGAAGGCCAAAGATATTTTCAACATGTGCCACGTCCTGCGCGATACGTACGGCGGCGTGATCCCGGACACCGTCGAGGAGCTGACGAAGCTGCCCGGCGTCGGCCGCAAGACCGCGAACCTCGTCGTCGGCGACATCTACAAAAAGCCCGCCGTCGTGACGGACACGCACTGCATCCGCATTGCAAACCGGCTCGGCCTGACCGAGAGCACCGTGACGCTCAAGGTGGAAAAGGATCTGCGCGCCGTGCTGCCGCCCGAGGAGAGCAACGACTTCTGCCACCGCACCGTCCTGCACGGCCGCGCGGTGTGTTCCGCAAGGAGCCCGAAGTGCGCATCGTGCTGCATGCGCGCGTTCTGCAAGAATCCGGTACAGAAAGACTGATCGTACACCGTCAAACAGACGCCGTTTTTACGAGATAAGAAAGGATGAGAACCATGTTCAAGTTCTGCAAGCACCAGCTTTGGGAATGCTCCCGCACGCTCTCCGACGTGGCGATGGGCCGCAGACCGGCGGACACCGTGATTCGCGGCGCGCGCCTTGTCAACGTCTGCACGCACGAAATCCTCGACCACACCGACGTCGCCATCGCCTGCGGGCGCATCGCGCTCGTCGGCGACGCCGCGCACTGCATCGGCCCGGAAACCGAGGTCATCGAAGCCGGCGGCCAGCTGCTTGCGCCGGGCTTTCTCGACGGGCACATCCACATCGAATCTTCGATGCTGACGCCGGTCGAATACGCCCGCGCGGTGCTGCCTCACGGCACGACGGGCATCTATTACGACCCGCACGAAATCTGCAACGTGCTCGGGCTCAAGGGCGTCGACCTGATGGCTGCCGACGCGGCCAAGACGCCGCTCAAGGCGATGCTGACCACGCCCTCCTGCGTGCCGGCCGTGCCCGGCTTCGAGGACTCCGGCGCCGAGATCACCCCGGCGGATATCGCTTCCGAAATGCGGCACGACTACACGGTCGGCCTCGGCGAGATGATGAACTTTCCCGGCATCACCGGCGCAGCGGAAGCAGCGCACGGCATCGTCGGCGAAACGCTGAAAGCGGGAAAAATCGTGACCGGGCATTATTCTGTCCCGGAGACCGGCGCCGGACTGAACGCCTATATCGCGAGCGGCGTGCGCTGCTGCCATGAGTCGACCCGCGCGGCGGATGCGCTCGCAAAAATGCGCCTCGGCATGTACGCGATGCTGCGCGAAGGCTCCGCATGGCACGACCTGCAGGAGGTTTCGAAGGCCATCACGGAAAACGACGTGGACTCCCGCTACGCCGTGATGGTTTCCGACGACACGCACCCGCACACGCTGCTTTCCGAGGGCCACCTCGACCACATCGTGCGCCGCGCCGTCTCCTTCGGCGTCGATTTTGTCACGGCGATCCAGATGGTCACGCTCAACTGCGCGCAGTGCTTCAAGATGGACGACGAGCTCGGCTCCGTCACGCCGGGCAAGTGCGCCGACCTCGTGCTGATCGACAACGAGACCGACATCAACGTCACGCGCGTGCTGATCGACGGCGAAACCGTCGCCGAAAACGGCCGGCTGACGATCGAGCTGCCCAAATCGGAGCTGCCGGACTGGGCGATGGACACGATGCACGTCGGCGAGACGATCACGCCGGACACGTTCAAAATTCACACGGACAAGAAAGATACGGCCACCGTGCGCGCGATCGAGATCATCCCCGTGCGCGTCGGCGACTACGAGCGGCACGTGCAGCTCAAGGTGGAAAACGGCGAGCTGAAAAGCGACACGGCGCAGGACGTGCTGAAGGCCTTCGTCTTCGAGCGCCATAACGCGACCGGCAGGCACGGCGTCGGCTTCGTCAAGGGCTTCCACGTCCAGTGCGGCGCGATGGCTTCCACGGTCGCGCACGACGCGCACAACCTGCTCGTCATCGGCACGAACGACGAGGATATGGCGCTTGCCGCCAACACGCTGATCGCCTGCGGCGGCGGTGAGGTCATCGTGCAGAACGGCGAAGTGCTCGGCTGCGTGCCGCTGCCCCTCGCCGGCCTGATGAACCCGAAGCCGGCCGAGGCGATGAACACGCTCGTCGAAAACCTCGGCAAGGCCTGGAAGCAGATCGGCTGCGACATCCAGTCGCCGTTCATGACAATGGCGCTGATCCCGCTCGCCTGCCTGCCCGAGCTGCGCCTGACGAACCGCGGGCTTGTGGACTGCACGACCTTCTCCTTCACCGATCTGGAGGTCGAGCCGGAACAGTAAGGCCACATAAACAAAGAACCCTGGGAGTGAAAACAGCAATGAAGCACGATTTTGAAACCGTCGTTTCCCGCAGAAACTGCGGTTCGATCAAATGGGAGCAGATGCTCAAGAACAACCCGAACGCCGCGGCGGACGTCGCCCCGCTTTCGGTCGCGGACATGGAACTGAAAAATCCGCCGGAAATCATCGAGGGCCTGAAAGATTACCTCGACACGCACATTCTCGGCTACACCGCGCCGACAAAAGCGTATTACGACGCCGTGTGCGGCTGGATGAAGCACCGCCACGGCTGGGACGTCAAGCCGGAGGAGATCATTCTGACAAACGGCGTCGTCCCCGCCCTGTTCACCGCGGTGCTCGCCTATACGGAGCCGGGCGACGGCGTCATCACGATGCCGCCGGTTTACGGACCGTTCGGCTTTTCGATCAAGCAGAACGGCCGCGTCAACGTTGAGTGCCCGCTCCTAAACGACAACGAATACTACACGATCGATTTCGACCGTTTCGAAGCGCTCTGCGCCGAGCCGAAAAACAAGATGTTCATCCTGTGCAGCCCGCACAATCCCGCCGGACGCGTGTGGAGCCGGGCGGAGCTTTCGAAGATCGGCGAGATCTGCGCGCATCACAATGTTCTGGTCGTGAGCGACGAGATCCATTTCGACCTCATCATGCCCGGAAACCAGCACACGGTTTTCCCGCTGGCCTGTGAAAACGGCTGCCCGGACTACATCGTCTGCACCGCGCCGAGCAAGACCTTCAACCTTGCGACGCTCCAGACCTCGAACATCATCATCCCGGATGAAGCCCTGCGCAAAAAGTTCCAGGCCGTGCTGGACATGGTCGACGCCAACGCCGCGACGGCGCTCGGCATGGAGGCCTGCCGCCTCGGCTATACGCGCTGCGAAGGCTGGCTCGACGAAGCGATCGACCTGATCTGGCACAACTTCCAGTTCTGCAGCCGCTTCATCGCGGAAAACTGCCCCGGCGTCACCTGCAGCCGGCTGGAAGGCACCTACCTGATGTGGATCAACTGCGAATCGCTCGGGCTGGACGACGACGCGCTGCACCAACTCCTTTTCAAGCACGACCTTTACTGCAATGACGGGCGGTTCTTCTCCGCAGGCGGCGAACGCCACATCCGCATCAACCTCGCGGGCCCCGCAAAAATGCTGGAGGCCGCCATGCAGCGGTTCAAGGCGGCCTGCGCGGAGGTTCTGCCGCAATGAACACGACCATCAAGGTGCTGATCTGCATCGCGCTCCCCTTGCTTGGGACGCTGCTCGGCGCGGCGACGGTTTTCTTCCTCAAGGGCGCCATGAGCGACCACCTGCAGAAAGCCCTGCTCGGCTTTGCGGCGGGCGTGATGATCGCGGCGTCGGTTTGGTCGCTTTTGATTCCCGCGATTGAAATGGAGGAATCGTCCGGCGGCATCGCATGGCTGCCGGCTGTGGTCGGCTTTCTGCTCGGCATCGGTTTTCTGCTGCTGCTCGACACCGTCATCCCCCATCTGCACCTCAATTCCGACTGCCCGGAGGGCAAGCCGTGCGGTCTCGGAAAATCCTTCATGCTGGTGCTTGCAGTCACGCTGCACAACATTCCGGAGGGCATGGCGGTCGGCGTCGTGCTCGCCGGCATGATCGAAGGCAGCACGGCCGTCACCGCGGCCAGTGCGCTGGCGCTCGCCCTCGGCATCGCCATTCAGAATTTCCCTGAGGGCGCCGTTGTATCCGCGCCGCTCGTGTCGAGCGGGCTTTCCCGGCGCAGGGCGTTTCTGTACGGCGCCGCGTCCGGCGTCGTCGAGCCGATCGGTGCGATCGCGACCATCCTGCTGACCGCATTCGTCACGCCGATCCTGCCCTATATCCTCTCGTTTGCCGCAGGCGCCATGATCTACGTCGTCGTGGAGGAGCTGATTCCGGAATCGCAGTCCGGCACGCACAGCAACATCGGAACCATCGGCGCAGCGCTTGGCTTCGCACTGATGATGCTGCTCGACGTCGCGCTGGGATAGCGGTACAAAAAGGCGGCGTTAAAGCCGTCGAGCACCACAATAAGAGAGACGTCCTCGGATCCTGCTGTCCGACAATACGCTCCCCATAGAGCAAACACTCGAAAATGCATAGAATTCGAGTGTTTGCTCTATGGGGAGCAATTTATTCTAACGACAGAACCGCAGTCTGCCGCGGCGAAAGCATCTACTTTTTTCTGCAGTATGCCCACGCGGCGACCCATAATGCGGCGCCCATTACCGTTTGTATGGCTTTGTTCCACAGCCACACGCCGTGCACATCGCCGGCAAAGCAGAGAAACGGGTACACAAATTCCACGCCGGGCAGCCGCAGCAGGCTGCGGGTGAGCAGCGCGATCAGCCAGAAAAGCCCGCACACCAGCGTCGCCGTGTGCTCCTGCGGCGATACGCTGCCCACGAGAACCGCCAGCGACGAAAAGAAGAATGCCGTCGGAAAATACAAGGCAAGCAGCGTCGGAAAAGGCAGCTCCCGCCGGATGAGAACGGCGAGCGCCATGGTCGTTACGGCAAACAGGCTCACGACGGTCAAAACGGAAGCGCTGCGGCACAGCGTCCAGAAAAAACGGGAGCGGCTTTGGGCCGCAATGGCTTCGAAGCTGGAATCCGCGCGCGTGCGGCCCCACTCCCCCACGGCGATGGCGGCATAAAAAGGGAGCAGCACTTCAAAAGCGATCGGCGCAAAATCCAGCAGCGGACCGGCGACCGCGGCAAAAATCAGCAAAGCCAGAGACACGGCCGCCGTTACAAGGAAAAAATTGATCCCGGCAATTTTCAGCTCGAGTACAAATCGCTTCACAGACGTTTCCTCCAAAATGCAGGCTTACAGAAAAGCAGGCTTCCGAAAACCAA
>NHCFR01400__coassemble_3691_pt1 | contig 5782 bp, 5 predicted proteins | sample NHCFR01400__metabat2_high_PE_040 | metagenome-assembled genome bin NHCFR01400 | reverse complement strand
CGTTCTTGAAACCAAAACCGTTGCCGGGTTGAGGCAATCCGTGGAATGGCTGAAAAGTCGCGCATTCAAGGTGTGAAAACACAGCAAAAATCCGGGCGGCTTGCATCGACCTCAGAGAAGCAAATACCACGAAAAAGGCGGCGGAAATTCTCCGCTTTCTTTTCGCTTTTCTGTGGAACCGCCCCCTCCTCTGTGCTATAATAAATCGACCGGAAAACGCGCCGGTTTGAACACTTTTGGGAGGACTTTACTATGGAATGCAACGTACCCGTTTATCAGCTGCGGTCGGGAATTTCCCGGCAGCTGACCACCTTTCGCCCCGACACGCGCCAGAAGACTTTGCGGGTCGAGCCGCATCAGCGGTTGACGCTGGTGCAGACCGAGGAAACCGGCATGGTCACCCGGCTCTGGCTCACCTTCCCCGGCTGGTTCTGGCAGCACTGGAACCCGAATGCGGAAATCGACACCACGCTGCTGCGCTGCCTCATCCTGCGCATCTATTTCGACGGGAACCCCTTCCCCAGTGTGGAATCGCCCGTGGGCGATTTCTTCGGCGTGGGGCACTGCGAATACCGCCAGTACCTTTCGAGATTTCTGGGCATGAGCAGCGGCGGATTTTACAGCTACTTCCCCATGCCTTTTGAAAAGGGCATGCGCATCGAAATGGAAAACCTGCACGACTCCATCCCGGCCGACATCTTCCTCAACGTGAATTATCAGACGCTGGAGCATCTGGATGCGCAGGCCGGGCGCTTCCACTGCCAGTTCCGCTGCGGCGAGAACCCCGGCCCGGAGCCGATGGACGTGCTCCAGACCGAGGGCAGGGGCCACTACGTGGGCTGCGCCGTCTCCATGCAGGGGCAGGAGTACAACTACCTCGCCTATCTCGAGGCGCCGGAGTACATCTGCATCGACCAGGACGACATCGAGCATCCACAAATTGTAGGCACCGGCCTGGAGGATTATTTCAACGGGGGCTGGTATTTCCGGAACGGCGAATTCTGCGGCCCGTACCACGGCGTTCCGCTGAAGGACACGCTGCGCTCGATGATCTCCATGTACCGCTTCCACGACCAGGACGCCATCACCTTCCAGCGGAGCCTGCGGGTGTGCTTTAGGAACCCGTGGGAGGCCGATCGGCTCAAGCCCTTCCGCTATTCCTCCACCGCCTACTACTATCTGGATAAGGCGTCCCGGCCGCCGCAGCAACTGCCCGGCAAGGAAGCGCTTCTGGCGCTGTACCGCACACGCGACACAGACCACCAGTCGATTCCCTGAAGCCCGGCTTCGCCGCTTCGGCCAGCTGCGAACCACATCCCCGCAGACCGGCCGGCGTTCAGCGGAATGCCGCAAAACACGCAAGCAGAAATTCTCACAAGGAGGACTATGCGATGACAGGACTGAAACGAGGCACGGTGAAACTGGTGCCGCATCAGGCGGAATGGCGCAAAACCGCCGGCGATACGATCACGCTGCTGCAGCAGCTTTTGGGCAGCGCCGCCGTCGACATCCAGCATGTCGGCAGTACGGCCATTCCCCGCATTCACGCCAAACCGATTATCGATATCGCCGTTGCCGTGCGGCGCCTGCGCGATATTTTTCCTTTTGTCTCCGTGCTGGAGCAGCACGATATCCTTTTGCGCGGAGAAATCATCTCCGGGGAAATCCTGTTCGTGATCGGCAACGAAACGATGCGGACGCATCATATCCATGTCGCTGAATGGAACGGGAAGCAATGGAATAATTACATCAACTTCCGGGATTTTCTGAACGCACATCCCGAAAAAGCCATGCTGTACGACGCCTGCAAGCAGGAATTGGCCGCGCAGTTTCCGGACGACCGAAACCGTTACACCGCAGGCAAAGCGGAAACGATCCAGCGCCTGCTGCAAGAGGCCGAAGCCTGGAAAACGGCCGCGGCTTCCGGCCCGCACACCGAAACAAAAGAATAGCCGAATCGCCCATGCAAAAGAGGCTGCCGCGTTGATAAAACGCAGCAGCCTCTTTTTTGTTTTCCGCGGGCCGGGAGATCTCCCCCGCCTGCATTTATTCGTCTTTCGTCCCATTTTCCGCAAGCTCCAGCTCCGCACAAACCGGGTAGTGATCCGACAGGTAGATGCCGTCGCGGCAGTCCTCCCACTTGCACACCGACGTGCACGTCCATTCCCCGCTCACGCAGATGTAATCGAGCTTTTCCGCCGCATCGCCGTAATTGTGGAAGGTCGTTCCGACATGGGCGGTGACGTCCGTCAGGTCCAGACCGCTGCGCGCGATCAGCTCCGCCACGGCGCTGCCGGGGAATGTGTTCAGGTCGCCGGTCAAAATCGCCGGGTAGGGGCATTTCTCGATGGCGTCGAGAATTTTCCGGATGCCCTTCCGCCGCGCGCTTTCCGACACGTGATCCAGATGGGTGTTGAACAGCACGATGCACTTTCCCGTTTCGCGCGACTGCAGCGTGACGACGCTGCACACCCGCGCGAACTCGCTCTGCTCCGCATAGCGGCTGCCCGGGATATCCTCCGTGGGCGACAGCCAGAAGGTGCGGTAGCCCAGCAGATGAAAGCGGTCCCTGCGGAACGCGATCGTCACGGCCTCATCGTCGAATTCGGCCCCACGGCCGCAGCTCAGCACACAGTAGCCGGTCAATGCCTCCTCCAGCCACTGGGCCATATGCGGCAGTACCTCCTGAAAGCCGATCAGATCGGCTTTCTCTGCCAGGATCTTTTCCCGGATCAACGGCTTGCGGTTTTCAAACGCCTGAATGGTCCCGCCGTCACAATCCCGGCGGATATTAAAGGTCACGACTTTCATCAACTGTTCCTCCTTCATTTAAGCCATGGTGACTTCCAACAGGTTTTCACACAGCTTTTCGGCGGGCACGCCCCGCTGCAGCGCCGCCTCCCGGGTGGTCACGCCGGAGAGAAGGATCCGGTAATCCAGCCCGTTGCGCACCGCAAAGGCAAAGTCCGTCTCCAGCCCGTCTCCGAGCACGAGGCAGTCCTCTTTTCTGCAGGAAAGCTTCTGCAGCGCGGCCTCCAGCATGAAGGCGTAGGGCTTGCCGATCACCAGCGGGGTCTGTCCCGAAGCTGTCTTCAGATATTCTACCACAGCGCCCGTATGCGGCACAAGACGGTTTCCGGATGGAATGACGGCGTCGCCGTTCGTCGCAAGGAAGGGTTTTCCCTGCCGCAGGTAGTGCGTCGCCCAGCACAGCTCGTCGTAATCCAGCCGTGTGGAATACCCGACGGCTACGGCCGCAGGGTCCTCTTCCCCCTGCCGCCAGAGCTTCAGCCCCTGGTCGGCGAGCAGCGCTGCGAAGCTGTCCGAGCCCACCGCGAGCACGCTTTTCCCGGGAAAATGCGCGCCCAGACACTGCGCACAGACGCTTCCGGACGTGAGGATCCGCTCCGCCGGCACGCAGATGTCCATGCGGCGCAGCTTTTCGGAAAGCTCCTGCGGCGAATGCAGCGGGCAGTTCGTCAGCAGGACAAACGGCACGCCGGCTTTCTGAACCGATTCCATAAAGCCTTTGGCCTGCGGAATCGGGCTTTCTCCCCGGTACAGGGTTCCATCCAAATCAATCAGAAGACATTTCATTATCCTTTAACCGCTCCGATCATACGCGAGTTCGATGCGTGGGTCGTTCGTCTGTATCGTCTCCATAAGCCTCTTCCCACTAAAATATGTTTGCCTCATTATACCACGGGGCGCGCGCCTTTTCCAGCTGTTTTTCCCGGCAGGCGCGCCGCAGAAAACGCACAAGGCCCCCGGCGCTGTTGTCCGCGCCGGAGGCCTGCTCTGTTTTATGGATTTGCGGTTTTGTCCTTACTCACTTGCCGAAATACGCGCGGATCTCCTGCATGCGCGCCGACTGGTGCACATGGAACGGACAGCGCGCATCGCAGTGCCTGCAGCCGACGCAGTCGCCCGCGTGCTTTTCCAAACTGTCGTAGTGGCTCTTTGCCAGCGCATCTCCGGCAACCGACAGATCGTAATACTTGTTGATCAGGCCCACATCCAGCCCAACCGGACACGGCTGGCAGTGGTTGCAGTACACGCACGCGCCTTCGGCCTCGCGCGGCGTGAACGTCCCCAGAACGGAGTAGTCCCGCTCCTCCGGCACGACCTTTGTAAAGCCGAGGATGCGCTGCAGATCTTCCCGGTTCCGCACGCCGGGCAGCACCGTCAGCACGCCCGGCTTGTCGAGCGCGTACTGGATGCACTGGTACTCCGTCAGCGCGCGGCCGAACGGCGAGGTGGAAGCCTGCAGAAGCTGGCCGCCGGAAAACGCCTTCATCACCGAGATGCCGACGCCCTCGGCCTCGCACCGGCGGTAGAGCGCCTGCCGCTCCGCCACGCTGCCGATGGCGAACTCACCCGCCTTTTCAAAATCGTACGCCGGGTTGATGCTGAACATCAGCATATCCAGAAAACCGGCGTCCAGCGCCATGCGCACCACCTCCGGCGTGTGCGAGGACATGCCGATATGATGCACGACGCCCGCCTTTTTCAGCTGCAGGATGTAGTCCAGCGCGCCGCCCTGCATCGCGTGCTTCAGGTCCTCCGCCTCATCGAGGCAGTGCAGGAAGCCGAAGTCTATGTAGTCGGTCTTCAGGGCGTTGAGCTGCCAGTCTACCGAGCGCTTGATCGTCTCCAGATCCGTCGTCCAGCCGTATTTTCCGCTCGAATAGTCGGCGCCGAAATGGATCTGGAAGTAGATGTTCTTCCGCTGCCCGGCCATCGCGCGGCCGAAAGCCGGGAACGGCGCCGCGTCGGCGGACGCCATATCGAAATAGTTGATCCCGTTTTCGAGCGCCATCGTCATCGCGGCTTCGATCTCTTTCTCCCCGGCCATGCCGATGCCGCTCGTGCCGAAGCCCAGCACGCTGATCCGTTCGCTGCCGTGCGGCAGACTGCGGTACTCCATGGTGAAATCCTCCTGTCGTGTTCATTGTCTCCGAAACTGCGGCGGAAACCGCCGCCCGCGCGTTTTACGCGCCCAGCTTCCGGGCAAAGTCGGCCATCGCCTCGGAAATGCGGATCTGCTGCGGGCAGACCGCTTCGCAGCTGCGGCAGCCGATGCAGCTGTTCGGGCGCTTATCCTCCGGCACGGCGGACAGCGCCATCGGCGCGATAAAGCCGCCGTCGGTAAAGCAGTGCTCGTTGTACAGCGCCAGCAGGTTCGGGATGTCGAGCCCCTGCGGACAGTGGCTGACGCAGTAGTGGCACGCCGTGCACGGCAGCGCAATCTTTCCGACCATCGCGTCCGCAATATTCAAAAGCGTCTGCATCTCGTTCTCGTTGAGCGGCTGCTCCGTCTCATACGTACGGATATTCGCCTGCATCTGCTCCATGTTCGACATGCCCGACAGCGTGACGGTCACGGCGGGGATGCTCTGCAGGAAGCGGAACGCCCAAGCCGGGATTCCCTCCTGCGGGCGCAGCGCCTGCAGCTTCTCCTCGTCCGCCGGCGCGAGCGATGCCAGCCTGCCGCCCCGCAGCGGCTCCATGACCCAGACCGGGATGTTGTATTCCTGCAGCAGCTCGACCTTTTCCTTCGCGCCCTGGAACTTCCAGTCGAGGTAGTTGAGCTGGATCTGGCAGAACTCCATCTCGCTGCCGTAGGCCTCGAGGAAGCGCTTCATCACCGCGTAGCTGCCGTGCGCGGAAAAGCCGAGGTGCCGGATGCGACCGGCCTTCTTCTGCGCCGTGAGGTAGTCGAAAATGCCGTACTTCGGGTCGAGATACGCGTCGATGTTCATCTCGCAGACGTTGTGGAACA
>NHCFR01400__coassemble_3529_pt1 | contig 5968 bp, 7 predicted proteins | sample NHCFR01400__metabat2_high_PE_040 | metagenome-assembled genome bin NHCFR01400 | reverse complement strand
CCGAGCTGCACCCGGCGCACCGCGCTGCCGAACGCCCGGGCGACCGCCTCGGGCGCGGGCTGCTTTTCCGCATAGACCGCATGCAGGTGCAGCACGCCGTCCTCCAGCTCGGCGACCGCGTATGTCTCCGGCGCGACGCGGTACACGCAGTCCTGCATAAACTTCGAGACGTAGAAGAGCGGCAGGCCGGTGTTGCCGCAGAGCGAAAAGCGGCCGCACGGCGCGCTCGACCGGATGACCGCCGTGAGCCGGTCCCACGAATCGCGGTCCCGCATCGGCACGCGCACGGCGCTTGCCGCGCCGCCCGGCTCCAGCGCCCTGGCATAACGGACCTCCGCCGCCCGGCGAAAGCCGAACTTCGGGTAAAAATCGAGCACCGTATCGTTCGCAAACAGGTAAACGCCGTCGGCTTTCCCCGCACAGTCGCGCTCGACTTCCGCCATCAGCCGGCGGATCATCCCGCGGCCGCGGTACCGCTCGTCCGTCATCACGGTGCCGAGCTGGATAAACCGCTTTTTCTCGCCGTCGAGCACAAAGTCCGTCCGGTTCACCGAGACGTTCGCCGCGACTGCGCCGTCCACAACGACCGAATAGGGCACATAGTCGTCGCCCCAGAAGCCGTTTTGATACCAGTCCTCAAATGTGAGGCCGAACGTCCGCTGCGCCAGCGCGTCGAAGCTGCGCCGTAGCGCATCGTCCGCGCAGTACCCCTTTACAATCCGCTCCACATGCACGCCTCCTTTTTTCTCCATTATAGCGGCAAACGGACGGCGTGTAAAGAAAAAACGGCGGGCGTCTCCGCAGGGGAAACGTCCGCCGTCTCACATGGATTTCAGCGCAGTAAAAAAGCGTTCATCTGGTTCAAGCCGGGACAGCGGCGCAGCGAAAAATCCGGCTATTTCGGCTTTCCCGAAAGGCGCTGCATCGCCTGCGCCAGATAATGCCCGATCCACTCGTGCGCCGTGCGGCCGCTCATCTGCTTTTCGATACGATCCACTGCAGAATGTCCGGATCCTCAAACAGCACGTTGCCGCCGCCGTGATAATTGCCGTAAATGCCGCGCGCATTGAAGTACGCGTCCGGCGGGATCTCCGCCTGCAGGACGTCGTCGATCTCCGCGTCCGTCCAGCCGGCCGGCGCAGAGGACGGCGCGGAACCCGCCCCGCTTTCCGCCGCGCCCCCGTCCGCCGCACAGGCGGTGAACAGAAGCAGGTCGATGTAATCCGTCCTGAGTTTCTGGAGCGAGCGGTCGATGGAGTCCTTCGCCGCCTCATAGCCCGCGTTCGAAATCCAGACCTTCGTGGTGAGGAACAGCTCGTCGCGCGGCACGCCGCACTTCTGCACGGCGCTGCCGACGGCTTCTTCGTTGCCGTAGGACTGGGCCGTATCGATGGCACGGTACCCCACCGAAATGGCGTCGAGCACGCAGCGCTCGCACTCCGCATTGCTGACCTGATACACGCCGTAGCCGAGCATGGGCATCCGGACGCCGTTGTTCAGGGTGACTGTCTGTGCCATAGCGATCCTCCGTTCCTCAATCGTGAATTTTTCTGCCGTTGCACATGCGCACGAATTCCGGGTCGAAATGCTTGACCGCCGTGCCGACATAGCCCTGGTCGAGCGCGCTGATCTGCGCCATCTCCTCCGGCGTCAGCTCGAAGTCCCAGATCGCGATGTTCTCCTCGATCCGCTCCTTGTGCGTGGACTTCGGGATGACCACCACGCCGCGCTGCACGTTCCAGCGCAGCAGCACCTGCCCGACGGACTTGCCGTGCGCCGCCGCGATATTCTGAAGCATCTCATTTTCGAAGGGGTTGTAGCGGCCGCCGCCGAGCGGCGCCCAGGCCTCGGGCTGCACCTTGTAGTACCGCATGGTTTCGAGCGCCTTTTCCTGCGCGAAATACGGGTGCAGCTCCACCTGATTCACCATCGGGCAGATCTCCACGGTCTCGCAGAAATTCGTCAGGACGTGCGGATAGAAATTGGAAACGCCTATGGCGCGCAGCTTTCCTGCGCGGTACGCATCCTCCATCGCGCGCCAGGCGCTGAAGTAGTCCTTCATGGCCTGGTGAAGCAGGTAAAGGTCGAGGTATTCGAGGCCGGTCTTTTCGAGCGAAGCGTCGATGGCCGCCTTGGCCGTCTCGTAGTTCGCCATGTCCTGCACCCACATCTTCGAGGTGATGAAGAGCTCCTCGCGGGTGCAGAGCCCTTCCGCGATGGCTTCCCGCACCGCTTCGCCCACGGCGTCCTCGTTCGTATACGAGGCGGCCGTGTCGATCAGCCGGTAGCCGGCGCGCCGAAGAACGCCCCGTCGATCTTCCCGTCCAGCGAGGCGAGCATGTGGCAGACGACAAAAGGCCGTTCCATAGGCGCCCCCTTACTTCAGCTTTCCGCCGTCGCGGAAGGCGTCGCCCACCTTTTCGCCGAGCACATGGTAGGCGCTGTGCGCCGGCTCGAACGCGATGGGACGGAATTTCGCAAAATCGATGCCGCCGTCCGCGCCGAGAACGCTTTCATCGACGCTGACGTTGACGATTCTGCCGATGACGTTGCCGTCCTCGTTGATCCGGATCAGCTCGCACTCGAGCGCGACCGGCAGCTCGTCGATCAGCGGCGCGTCGACAAATTCGCTCTTTGTGACGTGGAAGCCGGACTTTTCCATCTTCTTCGGCTCCGAATTGGCGGAGACCATGCCCACGTAGTCGGCGGGGACGACGTGCGCCGCATCCGCAAAGCTGACCGTAAAGGCGCCCTTCTCGCGGATGTTCGCCGTGGTTCTGTGGCCTGCGCTCAGGCAGAGCTCCACCTTGTCGGCGTCATAGAGGCCGCCCCACGCGGCGTTCATCGCGTCCGCGGTGCCGTCCGCATTGTAGGTGCCGATGATCAGCACCGGCAGCGGGTAGAACCACGGTTTCACACCAAAACTCTTTCGCATAGCAAACACTCCTTTTCTAGCATTCAGTTATTGTTGTCCCGGCACGCTTATTTCTGGTCGTCGACCGGGGGAACCATCTCCGCATAGCGCTTCAGCATTTCGGGCGTGCTGGTGTAGTAGCGCTTCTTCTGATCCATCGCGGCGATCTTCTCCATCTCCTCGTCGGTCAGGGCGAAATCGAACAGATCGAAGTTCGCGCGGATGTGGTCGGGGTTTTTGGAGCCCGGGATGACGATGTTCCCGTCCTGAATGTGCCAGCGCAGGATGATCTGCGCGCTGCTCTTGCCGTACTTCCGGCCGAGCTCCGCAAAGAGCGGCTCCTCAAGCAGCGCCTTATCGCCGTGGCCGAGCGGATACCACGCCTGAATCACGATGCCCTCGCCGTCGAGGAACGCTTTGAGCTCCTTCTCCTGCGAGTAGGGATGCACCTCCGTCTGCAGCACGGCGGGCTTCACTTCGCAGATGGCGAGGATTTCGCGGATCTGTGCGGGCGTGAAGTTCGAAAGGCCGATCGCCTTGACCTTGCCGGCCTTGTAGGCCTTCTCCATCTGCCGGTAGCCGGCAACATAGTTGCCCGCCGGCTGGTGGATCAGAAGCAGGTCGATGTAGTCGGTGCCGAGGCGCTCCAGCGTCTTGTCGACGGCGTCGTCCTGCTCGTAAAAGCTCGGCCAGAGCTTGGTCTCGAGGAAGATTTCCTCACGCGGCAGGCCGGACTGCTTCATCGCTCTGCCGACGGCCTTTTCATTTACATAGGCGTTGGCGGTGTCGATGAGACGGTAGCCGCACGCCAGCGCGCTTTTGACCGAAGCCTCCGCCTCGTCCGGCGTCAGCAGGAAGGTGCCGATGCCGGCCATGGGCATCCGGATCCCATTGTTCAAAGTTGCGAATTCCATCGTTCATACGTCCTTTCCAGAATTTTTATCGATTGATGCGAATTGCCGATTCAATCCGGCTGCCATTTTGTTTCAAGAGCAATTATACCATATTTCCCTCAAAAAAGCAGCGACAGATTGTCGGTTTTTGTACTATTATTCGGTAAAATTTCCCTGTGCTGCGCTGCAGCTTTATTTTGCGACGCCGAACACGGCCGACATTTTCATGCCGTCCAGCGCGGCATCCAGCACCTGCACTTCGTCCGGCGTGAGGTGTACCTCCGCCGCGCCGGCATTTTCCTGCATCCGCTCGGGCCGACGCGTGCCCGGGATCGGCACGATCCACGGCTTCTTGCAGAGCATCCAGGCCAGGGAAATCTGCGCCGGTGTGGACGATTTCTCCTCGGCCATGCGGCGCAGCAGCGCCAGAAGCGCCCGGTTCTGGTCCATCGCCGCGTCCGTGAACTGCGGCATCGCCGCGCGGTAGTCGGTCTTCGGGTCGAACCGCTCGCCCTTGCCGTAGCGCCCCGTCAAAAGGCCGTTCGCCATCGGCGAGAAGGCCACAAGACCGACGTTCAGCGTTTCGAGCAGCGGGAAGATCTCCTCATACTGCCGGGCCATCATCGAATAGCGGTTCTCCAGCGCCGTCACCGGGCACACCGCGTGCGCGCGGCGCAGATAGTCCGCGTCCGCCTCAGAAATGCCCCAGTGCGTGATTTTTCCCTCGCGGATCAGGTCGGCCATGACGCCCGCCACCTCTTCCGGCGGAACCGCCGGGTCGGCGCGGTGCTGGAAATACAGGTCGATATGGTCGGTGCGCAGCCGCTTCAGCGAGCCTTCGACGGACCGGCGGATGGTCTCCGGCCGGGAATCCGGAATCAGCGGCAGCGGCACTTTCCCGCTTTCAAAGTCGAACCGCAGGCCGAATTTCGTCGCGATGGCCACGCGGTTCCGGACCGGCTGCAGCGCCTCGCCCACCAAACGCTCGTTGACGTGCGGATCCTCCGGCGTTCCGTAGACCTCGGCCGTGTCGAAAAACGTGTAGCCCATCTCCACCGCTTCGCGCAGCAGGCGGACCGCCTCGCGCTCGTCGGTCGGCGCGCCGTAAGCATGGGAAAAGCCCATGCACCCGAGGCCGACCGCCGAAACCTTCAGATCTTTTCCAAGTGTTCTACTCTGCATTTTAATCACCATTCCTTATTATTTTTTGTGCCGGTCGGCGAAGCCGATTGCCGCTTTGCTCGTTGCGGCAAAGGCACAAATCGTGTGTGAAAAAGTATTTTTCACACTACCGTCCCCTTTCGCTTCTATTATAGCCCGGGGCCGGTAGGCGGCGGAAGTCTCCGTTCGTTATGCAGTTAAAACCCAAAGGTTACTGCTTCTCCGCGCGCTTCAGCCGCCGGGACAGATGAGCACGGCGCCCTTCACCGCCGTGCCCTCGGGCACCGGAAAGCTCGTGATATACGGGCGGAAGTCCGGGTCGTCAAAATAGCCGCCGTCGTTTTCGGTGTATTCGGTCTCGGCAGGGGCGTTGCCCTCCTCCCAGAGGTACAGCACCTGCTGCCGGTCCGGCGTGACGACGGCCGAAGCCACCGTGTCGCCGTCCGCCGGCGCACCTCACAGGCCGAGGCCGTCGAGCCACGACTGAACGTCCGCCTCGCTGACCGCGGAGGAGAAGCGCTGGCCCTCCAGCCAGTCTCCGGTCCCGGCCATTTCGGCGAGCAGCGTTCCGCTCTCGCCGAGTCCGGACGACGCGGAGGTGCAGAACGGGATGACCGTCTTGCCGGTGAAGTCATTCGACTGAATGAAGTCGTCTACCGGCCACGCGGCAATGCCCCACCAGATCGGGTAGCCGATGAAGATCGTGTCGTATTCCTCCCAGTTCTCCACGGTGTCCGCCACGAGCTCAACGTCGCGGGCATCCGGGTTGTCGTGCTCGTAGACGACGCGACTGTCGCTGTCGGTCCAGTCCAGATCCGCCTGCGAATACGGTTCGGCAGGCTCGAGCTCGAACAGGTCGCCGCCGGTCGCCTCGGCGATGTAGTTGGCGGCTTCCTCCGTATTGCCGGTCGCCGAATAATAGACGACGAGCGTCTTGCCGCCCTCAGCCTCCTGCGGCGCGGGCGTGGCCTCTGCGCTGCTCTCCGACGATGTGTTCTCC
>NHCFR01400__coassemble_3346_pt1 | contig 6195 bp, 4 predicted proteins | sample NHCFR01400__metabat2_high_PE_040 | metagenome-assembled genome bin NHCFR01400 | reverse complement strand
TTTCGGCAGGTGCGCCGCGAGGAACGCGTAAACGTCCTCGAAAACGCGGTCGGCGTTCACCTCGGTGACGAGCGCGTGGCGCACATGCGGGTACAGCGTCATCGTGACGTCGTGCCCCGTTTCCCGCAGCTTTTTCTCGATCTTCCGCACGCCCTTGCCCATGCCGCCGACCGGGTCGTTCTCGCCGGAGATCAGGTAGACCGGCAGCTTCTTGGGCAGGCGGCGGTACCATTCATCGGTGTTGACGGCGTGCAGCAGCGCGCCGAGGTCTATGTACCCCTGCACCGTGAGCGGGAAGCCGCAGAGCGGGTCGTTCACGAAGCGGTCGACCTCCTCTTCCTTGCTCGTCACCCAGTCGAAATCGGTGCGGTTCGGCTTGAACTTCCGGTTGTACGGGCCGGTCACGATCTGCGCGAGGTACGGCAGCTTCGCCCGCGGTCCTTTGGATTTTTTCAGCATCTCGAGATACGCGCGCTCCGCACGCCAGACGCCCTCCGGGATGCCGGCGCTCGTGCCCATGAACACGGCCGCCGTGAGCGACGCGCCGTACGCCGCCGCAAACTCGCGGGCGACGAACGAGCCCATGCTGTGGCCCATCAGGAAATACGGCAGGTCGGGGTATTTCTCCCGCAGGATCGACTGCAGGTTGCGCACATCCTCCACCACGTTGTACAGGCCGCCCCGGTCCCCGAAGTGGCCGTACAGCGCGCCCGAGGCGACGCTCCGCCCGTGGCCGAGATGGTCGTTGACCGCAACGACCATGCCGCGCTGCGCCATGTATTCGCAGAACGGCTTGTACAGCGCGCTGTGCTCCGCCATGCCGTGCGCGATCTGCAGCACGGCGACGGGCGGCGTATCCGGTTCATACAGCCGCGTGAAAATCTTGTTTTTTGCCGTACAGGAATTAAAGGTGAATTCGGATGCCCTCACAGTTTTCAGCCCCTTCGGTTGGATTGATTTTCCGGATCTTCCAGAGTATCCTTTTTCATTACTCAGTATACACTCAAACGACGATCGTGTAAACCGCCGCCGTGTGCAGAACGCTGCCGAGCAGCACAAAAAGATGCCATACGGCGTGCATGTACGGGATCTTCTTGCCGAAACCGTACGCGGCGACGCCGACCGTGTACGCGATGCCGCCCGCCAGCAGGAACCACAGCCCGGCCGCCGGCATCTTCTCGAGCACCGTGCCCATCGCAAAAACGACCGCCCAGCCCATCGCGATGTAGCAGACCATCGAGACGGCCTTGAACCGCTCGAGGCTGACGGCGTTCAGCACGATGCCGAGGACGCCCGCGCCCCACACCGCGCACAGCAGCACAAGCCCCGCCGTGCCGCCGAGGCAGCAGAGCGTGATCGGCGTATAGGTGCCGGCGATCAGCAGGTAGATCGTGCAGTGGTCGAGCACGCGGAACACGCGCTTCGCCCGGTTGACGTTCAGCGCATGGTAGAGCGTCGAGACCGTGTAGAGCAGAATCATCGTCGCGCCGAACACGCTGACGCTCGCCACCGTGACCGGCGTTTTCCGGCAGGCGACAAGCAGCACCACGAGCGCCGCCACGCCGAACAGCGCCGCCGCGCCGTGCGAAACCGCCGAAAAAATCTCCTCGCCGAGCGAGTAAAGCGGCAGCGAAAGCCGCTCGCGCTCCTCCCGGCGCCAAACCTTCCGCACAGACCCCGCCACAGCCGTATGTGTCATATCGACCCGCTCCTTTCCGCCGCATCGCCGGGGGACACCCGCGCTTTCGCGCGCGTTCTCCCGGTTCTTACATCTTTCTTAAAAAATCTTAAAATTATGTGATTTAGTTTTTAAAACCAGATTTGTTTATATTATAATCCGTTTTCCTGCAAAAAGCAAGCGGAGAATTCTGAACAATTCCTTAAAAATCGTTCCACATTCCGCGCAATTTATGCGGGAAAGCATTGACTTTTCTCCGTCCCCATGCTAAAGTGATAGTACCGTCATGCAGGCGCCGCAGAGCCGTGTTTCCCGGCGCCGTATACTTCACCGAAAGGGCACGGGAATCGTTCTCCCTCGCCCGAATTTTGCTGTGCAATCGGCACGGCGCAGGCAGGCGGCCCGGGGAGGAAAAGCGCCGTGGCTTTCCGCCCCCGCCGCCTGCCGGAAAGGCTGGTATTTTGTGAAAAAGGAAGTCAAACACACAAGCATTCTGCGGTTTTTCCCGTTTACGAAGGGGCTCCGCCACCATTTCGTTCTGGCGCTCATCGCCATCATCGTCGCGGTGTTTGCAAACTACATGACGCCGCAGGTCATCCGCGTCACGGTCGACTCGGTCATCAACGACACGCCGTTCAACCTGCCGGCGTTTCTGACCGACTGGATCGAGTCGCTCGGCGGGCGGGAATTCCTCCGGCAGAACATCGTGCTCTGCGCGCTGGCCTCGCTGCTGTTCGCGCTGCTCTCCGGCGTGACGAACTACCTCTCGCGCATGCACATGGCCAAGGGCTGCGAGGGCACGATCACGCGCATCCGCGACAGGCTGTTCGCGCACATCCAGCGCCTGCCCTACGCGTGGCACAACCTGAACCAGACCGGCGACATCATCCAGCGCTGCACGCAGGACGTCGACCTGATCCGCAACTTCATCAGCGACCAGATGCTCGAGCTCGTGCGCGTCGTCGTCCTGATCGGCGTCTCGCTTGCGCTGATGTTCTCGATGAACGTGCCGCTCGCGCTGATCGCGCTGATTTTCATCCCGATCGTCGTCGCCTACTCGCTGATCTTCTTCGTGATCGTCGGCAACCGGTTCCGCGTCGCCGACGAGGCCGAGGGCAAGCTGACCGCCATCGTGCAGGAGAACCTGACCGGCGTGCGCGTCGTGCGCGCATTCGGCCGCGAGCGCTTTGAAAAGGACAAATTCAACGAACAGAACGACCTGTTTTCCGACCTGTGGGTGCGCCTCGGCCGCGTGATGGGCCTCAACTGGGGCTTCGGCGACCTGCTTTCGGGGCTGCAGGTCATCACGATCCTCGCGGCGGGCGTGTTCTTCGTCGTCAACGGCTCGATCACCGAGGGCGAGTACCTCGCCTTCATCGCCTACAACTCGATGCTCGTCTGGCCGACGCGCAGCCTCGGCCGCCTTCTGAGCGAGCTTTCCAAGACCGGCATCAGCTCGAAGCGCCTGTTTGAGATCCTCGACGCCGAGGAGGAGCACGACGCCGAGAACCCGGTCGAGCCGCCGATGGACCGCGACATCGAGTTCAAGAACGTCAACTTCTCCTACGGCACGACCGGCGAGGTGCTGCACGACATCAGCTTCAAGATCCCGGCCGGCACGACGCTCGGCATCCTCGGCTCGACCGGCAGCGGCAAGAGCACGCTGACCTACCTGCTCGACCGGCTCTACGAGCTGCCGGAAGGCGCGGGCGCGATCACGATCGGCGGCGTGGACATCCGGAAGATCTCGCTCTCCCACCTGCGGCGCCACATCGGCATCGTGCTGCAGGAGCCGTTCCTGTTCTCGAAGAGCTTCAAGGACAGCATTTCGGACGGCTCCGACCGCCACGACCTCGAGAGCGTGCGCGAATACGCGCGGCTCGCGGTCATCGACGACACGATCGGCAGCTTCGCCGAGGGCTACGACACGCAGATCGGCGAGCGCGGCGTGACGATCTCCGGCGGTCAGAAGCAGCGCGTCGCGATCGCCCGCATGCTGATGCAGGACACGCCGATCAAGATCTTCGACGATTCGCTCTCCGCCGTCGACATGGAGACGGACGCGAAGATCCGCGAATCGATCAACAAAAACGTCCGCGGCACGACGATCATCATCGCGCACCGCATCACGACCATCATGAATGCCGACCAGATCATCGTCATGGACAAGGGCCGCATCGTGCAGCGCGGCACGCATGAAACGCTCTCGAAGGAGGACGGCATCTACAAACGCATCTACGACACCCAGCGCTCCGCCACGTAAGGCGAGCGCTTTCGGAGAATGGAATTTATGAAAATCAAAAGCAAATCCTTACAGACCTGGGCGAAGCTCCTGCCGTTTCTCGCCCCGTACAGAAAATACATGGTCCTGATCGTGGCCGCGATGCTGTTCAGCGCCGCGATCGACACCGTGCAGCCGCTTTTCTCCGGCTACGCGGTGGACCACTTCATCGAGCCGGGCACGACGGAGGGCATCGTCCCGTTCGTGCTGCTCTACATCCTGTGCGTCGTGCTGATGACGCTCTCCACAATCCTCATGGCGATCCTCGCGCTGAAGGTGGAGATGTACCTCGGCCGCGACCTGAAGCGCCGCCTGTTCGAGCACCTGCAGACGCTCGACCTCTCCTACTACAACACGACGCCGGTCGGCCGCATCATGGCGCGCGTGATGAGCGACACAAACAAGATCGGCACCGTGCTCGCCTGGAGCCTCGTCGACATCTTCTGGAGCGCCGCGTACGTGGTCGGCTGCGTCTTCGTCATGCTCGCCTACAACTGGAAGCTCGCGCTGATCCTGATCGCGATCATCCCGGTCATCGCGGTGTTCACGGTCATCTTCCAGAAGAAGATCCTCGCCGTAAACCGCCGCGTGCGCGCGATCAACGCCGAGGTGACGCGCCACTACAACGAGGGCATCTCCGGCGCGAAGACCTCGAAAACGCTCGTGATTGAGGAGAAGAACGACACGGCCTTCCGCGCCGTGACCGACGACATGCGCCGCACGACGATCCACGCCGTATGGCTCAACGCCGTGTACATCCCGATCATCAGCTTCCTGACCGCGATCGGCGTCGCGCTCGTGCTGACGCGCGGCGGCAGCATGGTGCTGTTCGGCGACATCTCGGTCGGCGACATGACCGTTTTCATCAACTACGCGCTGGTCATTGCGGACCCGGTGCAGCAGCTCGCGCGCACGATTTCGAACTTCATCGCGACGCAGGCGAACATCGAGCGCGTCTCCGCGCTGATGGAGCGCCCGGCGCTGATCACCGACACGCCGGCGGTCATCGAAAAATACGGCACCTCGTTTGAGCCGAAGCGCGAGAACTGGGAGCCGATCGTCGGCCGCATCACGTTCGACGACGTGACGTTCCGCTACCCGGACGGCACCGAAAACGTGCTCGAGCACTTCTCGCTCGACATCCCGGCCGGCACGACCGTCGCGATCGTCGGCGAGACGGGCGCGGGCAAATCGACGCTCGTCAACCTCGCGTGCCGCTTCTTCGAGCCGACCGCCGGGCGCATTTTGATCGACGGGCGCGACTACCGCGAGCGCTCGATGCTGTGGCTGCACTCGAGCATCGGCTACGTTCTGCAGACGCCGCACCTGTTCTCGGGCAGCGTGCGCGAGAACATCCGCTACGGCAAGCTGGACGCGACCGACGAAGAGGTGGAGGCCGCGGCGAAGCTCGTCAGCGCGCACGACTGCATCATGCGCATGGACAAGGGCTACGACAGCGACGTCGGCGAAGGCGGCGACCAGCTCTCGACCGGCGAAAAGCAGCTCATCTCGTTTGCGCGCGCCGTGCTCGCCGACCCGCGCATCTTCGTGCTCGACGAAGCGACCGCCTCGATCGACACGAAGACCGAGGAGCTGATTCAGCACGCGATCTCGACGCTGCTCGAGAACCGCACCTCGTTCCTGATCGCGCACCGGCTTTCGACGATCCGCCACGCGGACCTGATCCTCGTCGTCCGCGGCGGCAAGATCATCGAGCAGGGCACGCACGAGGCGCTGCTCGAAAAGGGCGGCTACTACGCCGACCTGTACAACAAGCAGTTCGAGCAGGAGGCCGCCGGCCGCGTGTTCGGGGAAGAATAAGCGACAAGCGCCCGGGGCGAAAGCCCGAACGCGCAGAATCCATCGCATAGAACGGGAAACAGGCTGCCGGTTCGGCAGCCTGTTTTTTCGTCGGCGTTTATGAGAGGCGGTGCAAAGCGCTTATTCCGCGTGCTGCTGCAGGTAAAGCCGCCCGTTTGCAAAAACGGTTTTCTACTTCTCGTTTTTCTCCATCCGCCGGTATTCCAATATATCCCCCGGCTGGCAGTCCAGCACATCGCAAATTGCTTCGAGCGTAGAAAACCGAATCGCGCTGACATGGCCGTTTTTCAGCTTTGATAAGTTGACATTCGCCACGCCTACTTTTTCGGATAATTCATTCAAGGACATTTTGCGGTCCGCCATCACGCGGTCTAATCTCAGGATGATCGGCATACGCTTCTCCTTTACAATGTCT
>NHCFR01400__coassemble_3234_pt1 | contig 6348 bp, 4 predicted proteins | sample NHCFR01400__metabat2_high_PE_040 | metagenome-assembled genome bin NHCFR01400 | reverse complement strand
CGTTTTAAAGCATTTCCCCGGCTACGGCAATGCGGCGGACAGCCACGCGGGCATCGTGTACGACGACCGCGACCTTGCGGCGTTTGAGGACGGCGCGTTCCTGCCGTTTAAAGCCGGCATAGATGCCGGGGCCGACTGCGTGCTCGTCACGCACAACATCGTGCCCTGCGTGGACGGCGAAGCGCCCGCGTCGCTCTCCGCGGCATGGCATGCGGTCCTGCGCGATACGCTCGGCTTTGCCGGCGTCATCATCACCGACGACCTCTCGATGGGCGGCGTCACCGATTACACGGACGGCGCGTCGTCGGCGGTCGCGGCGGTGCTCGCCGGCAACGACATGCTCTGCTGCACCGACTTTGAGACGCAGATCCCCGCGGTTCTCCGCGCCGTGGAGGACGGCACGATCAGCGAAGCGCGCATCGACGAAAGCGTGCTGCGCATCCTGCGCTGGAAGCTCGAGCGCGGGATCATAACCGCCCAGACCGAATGAAATAACTGAGCGCCCGGAAGCGTCTGCTTTCCCGGGCGTTTCCGTTTTTTAAGAAAATTGTTAAATTCATGCGGGCCGAAATATGGTACAATAGGAAGCGTGAAAGCGCGGCGGCGCCGGTGCGGCCCGCCGCGCGGCCTGTTTGAAAAAGGCCGCGATACCGGAGAGAGGCTTGGAAATTGGGATGGTAAATCATAAAATTCTGATTGTGGAGGATGACGCGGCGATCGCCGGGGCCATCACGCGGATACTGGATTCCTGGCAGATGGAGTCCCGCTGCGTGCGCGATTTCCGCGATGTGCTGCGCGAGTTTACGGAATACGACCCGCATCTCGTGCTGATGGACGTCACGCTGCCGTTTTTCAACGGCTACCACTGGTGCAGCGAGATCCGCAAGATCTCGGCGGTGCCGGTGCTTTTTGTGTCGAGCGCGGCGGAAAACATGAACATCGTCATGGCGGTCGACATGGGCGGCGACGATTTCATCGCAAAGCCCTTCGACCCCGCGGTGCTGATGGCGAAGATCCGCGCGCTGCTGCGCCGCACGTACGACCTCGGCGACCGCGTGCCGGTCATCGAGCACCGGGGCGCGGTGCTGAACCTCAACGACGGCACGCTGCTGTGCGACGGCAAAAAGACGGAGCTGACGCGCAATGAGTTCCGCATCCTGCAGACGCTGCTCGAGAGCCGCGGCAAGGTCGTCAGCCGCGAAACGCTGATGACGCGCCTGTGGGAGTACGACCTCTACGTGGAGGAAAACACGCTGACCGTCAACATGACGCGGCTGCGCAAGAAGCTCGCGGCGGCGGGGCTTACGGATTACATCACGACGCGCGTCGGCAGCGGGTATATCATCGAGTGAGCGGGGAGTGCGCCGGGCGGCCGGCGCCCCGCAGAGGAGGGTGCGGATGAAAAAGAAGGAATGGCAGATTCTGCTTTCATACATTCGGGCGCACATCGGCGTCGCGCTGTTTCTCGCCGGCTCGGCGGCCGTGTTCGCCGTCGTGCTTTTCCTTTCCGGCCTGCCGGCGGAGCCGGTGCGCTACGCGGCGCTGCTCTGCGCGGTGGGCGGCGTCGTCTGCGCGCTGCCCGGGTATCTGCAGTACCGCAGGCGGTATAAAGCGGCCGAGCTCGCGCTGCAGGGACTGCCCGAGGCGGTGGACCGCCTGCGCGCGCCGCTCGGCGCCGTGGAGGAGGCGTACGACGCGGCGCTGCGCCGCCTGTGCGCCATGCTCGCGAAGAGCGAGACGGACCGCCAGAGCCAGCGGATCGAGAACGCCGACTACTTCACGATGTGGATCCACCAGATCAAGACGCCGATCGCCGCGATGCAGCTCATCCTGCGCGAGCAGGACGACGTGCGCAGCCGCGAGCTGCTCGCCGAGCTGTTCCGCATCGACCAGTACGCCGAAATGGCGCTGACCTACGCGCGGCTCGAAAGCCCGACGACCGACCTTGTGCTCAGGCGCTGCGCGGTCGAGCCGATCGTGCGGAGCGTGGTGCGGCAGTACGCGGGGCAGTTCGTGCGGCGGCACGTCGCGCTGCGGTGCGAGATCGAGCCGGTCTGCGCGCTGACGGATGAGAAGTGGCTCGCGTTCATCCTCGGGCAGCTGCTCTCGAACGCGGTCAAATACACGGAAAACGGCACGGTGACGGTGCGCGTCACCAAAGAGCTGGTGCTCAGCGTTTCGGATACCGGCATCGGCATCGCGCCGGAGGACCTGCCGCGCATCTTTGAAAAGGGCTTCACCGGCTACAACGGCCGCGCCGGGCGGAAATCGACGGGGCTCGGCATGTACCTGAGCCGCTGCGCCGCCGAGAAGCTCGGCCACCGGATCTCGGTGCAGTCCGCGCCCGGGCAGGGCACGACGGTTTCGGTCGACCTGCGTTCGGTCGATCTCGGCGTCGAATAAAGGCCGCGGCTTGTGTGCGGCTTGTCCGGCTCCCCGCGGGGGAGCCGTTTTTCTGCGCGGAAAACGGCATGTGACAGGCCATGTGACAAAAATGTAAGGTCCGGGGCGCGTTTTGTAAGGTGAATCGATGTTGCGCGCCGCGCGGATGCGGTATACTGTGTACAGTTTCAGAACCCGATTTGAGAAAGGAGATTTTCAGAAATGGCTGTATTGGAAGTCAATGGTCTGAAAAAGATTTATACGACGCGCTTCGGCGGCAACCGCGTGCAGGCGCTCACCAATGTCTCGTTCGCGGTGGAGCGCGGCGAGTACGTCGCGATCATGGGCGAGTCCGGCTCGGGCAAGACGACGCTGCTCAACATTCTGGCGGCGCTCGACCGCCCGACGCAGGGCGAGGTCTGGCTGAACGGCCGCGCGCTCTCGAGCGTCAGCGAGAAGGAGATCGCCGCGTTCCGCCGGCAGAACCTCGGCTTCGTGTTTCAGGATTTCAACCTGCTCGACACGTTCTCGCTGCAGGACAACATCTTCCTGCCGCTCGTGCTCGCGGGCAAGCATTACCCGGAGATGAACCAGCGCCTGCGCCCGATCGTCGAGAAGCTCGGCATTTCGGACATCCTCTCGAAGTACCCGTACGAGGTCTCCGGCGGCCAGAAGCAGCGCGCCGCCGTGGCCCGGGCGCTGATCACGTCGCCGCAGATCATCCTGGCGGACGAGCCGACCGGCGCGCTCGACTCCCATGCGGCCGACAGTCTGCTCTCGCTCTTCGGCGAAATCAACCGCGACGGCCAGACGATCCTGATGGTCACGCACTCCACGAAGGCCGCAAGCCACGCGAGCCGCGTGCTGTTCATCAAGGACGGCGTCGTGTTCCACCAGCTTTACCGCGGCGGCGCGACGAACGAGGAGATGTTCCGCCGCATTTCGGACACGCTCACGACGATGGCGACCGGGACGTCCGGAATGTCCGGTGCGGCCGGCGCAGAGGCCTGAAAGGAGCGCCGCTATGAACTCTCTCTACATGCGTCTGGCGGGGCAGAACATCAAAAAGCACCGGCGCAGCTATGTGCCGTATATGCTGACCGGCATCCTGACCGCCGCCGTCTACTATATCCTGCACTCCCTCGCGACTAACCCGGACGTGGGCGAGACCGCGAGTGCGATGCTGAACCTCGGCGTCGTCATCGTCATGGTCTTCTCCGTCATCTTCCTGTTTTACACGAACAGCTTCCTGATGAAGCAGCGCAAAAAGGAATTCGGCCTTTACAACGTGCTCGGCATGAACAAGGGGCACATCGCCCGTGTGATCGGTCTGGAAACGCTGATCGCCGCGCTCGTCATCCTGGCGGGCGGCATCGGCGCTGGCATGCTGCTCGACCGGCTGATCTATCTGCTCGTTGCGAATCTCATCGGCTTTGAGGTGTCGCTCGGCTTTTACATTTCCACCGGCAGCATCGTGCAGACGCTGCTCCTGTTCGGCGTCATCAGCTTTCTGATCTACCTCTCGAACATTTTCCGCGTCTGGCGCGCGAAGCCGATCGAGCTGCTGCAGGGCGGGAACATCGGCGAGCGCGAGCCGAAGACCAAGGTCTTTATGGCGATTCTCGGCGCGGCGTGCCTCGGCAGCGGCTATGCGCTGTCGATCCTCTCCTCGCAGGAGGCGGGGCTCGCGATCCTCTCCTTTTTCGTTGCCGTGCTGCTCGTCATCTTCGGCACCTACTTGCTCTTTACGGCCGGCAGCATCGCCGTTCTGAAGCTCCTGCGCCGCAACAAGAACTATTACTACAAGACGCAGCACTTCATCAGCGTATCCGGCATGCTGTACCGCATGAAGCAGAACGCGGTCGGCCTTGCGAACATCTGCATCCTCTCCACGATGGTGCTCGTCACGATTTCGTCTACGTGCTCGCTCTGGTTCGGCTCGAACCAGATGATCCGCAACCGCTACCCGAGCGACATCATCGCCTATGTCCGCGGCGATGAGGTGACGGAAGCCTTTGACGAATTTTTCCGCGCCGAGATGGATAAGCACCCGGAATTCACCTGGCAGAGCTACGTGTACACGGCGTTCACGACGGAATACGACCCGAACGGCAGCTTCAGGATCGAGGCGGACACCGGCAGCGCGCTGAATTCTCTGACCGACCTGAGCAGCTATCTGGAGACGGCGGTCATGCCGCTGAGCCAGTACAATGCGATCACGGGGCAGTCGGTCGAGCTCGGCGAAAACGAGGCGATGGCCTTCCTCAAGGACGGTTCGGCGTTCGGCGGCAGCGCGATCGAGCTGTACGGCAAGACGTATACGCCGGTGGAGCCGCCCGAGACATTCCCGATCCGCGGCATGGTGTCCGCAAACATTCTCGACGCGGCCGTGCTGGTGATCCCGGACTACGAGGCTATGCTCTCCCGCATCGGGGAGGAGGAGAAGCTGTCGGCGAGCCGCACCGTCTACTGCGTCGACCTCGGGGACCTGTCCGACGACGAGCAGTCCGCCTACTTTGCGGAGTTTAGTGATAATGCAGCGCTGCAAACGCAAGCCGCGGGCGGCTGGTCGCTGGAGTGCCGCGTGGACAACGAGCGCGACGCCTACGCGATGTACGGCACGTTCCTCTTCATGGGCATTTCGCTCGGCCTGCTCTTCACGATGGCCGCCGTGCTCATCATCTACTACAAGCAGATCTCCGAGGGCCTCGACGACAAGGCGCGCTTCTCGATCATGCGCAAGGTCGGCCTGAGCCAGAGCGAGGCCAAGCGGTCGATCCACTCGCAGATCCTCACGGTGTTCTTCCTGCCGCTGGTCACGGCCGGCATCCACATCATCTTCGCGTTCCCGATCATCAACTGCATCCTGCGCGCGATGATGCTCCAGCAGGTCACGACGTTTATCGTCTGCACCGCGGTCACGTTCGTCGTATTCGCGGTGTTCTACGCAATCGTCTACGCCCTGACGGCGAAGGTCTACTACCGGATCGTCAGCGAGCAGAACTGAAGCGTTCGCCATCTTTCACGATGATTTAATATCCCAAGCAAATCCCGCACGGCTCGCTTGCTGCCGTGCGGGGTTTGCTTTTTGGCGCATTGATTTTGCAGAAAAATATGCTATAGTAAGGGCAAAGCCGGCGCCTTGTGCGGCCGGCAGACTGTGTTCGAATGAGGATGGTGGGATTCAGATGTTTTGCATCCATTGCGGAAAGGAAATTCCGGAAGGCGCGGCGTTCTGCGTGCACTGCGGCAGGCCGCAGGGAGAAGGCCCGGCGACCGGCGTGCAGCCGCAGCAGCCGGCGGCGCCGGAGACGGCTGCGCACGAAAAGCCGGTGACGGCGGAGCAGAACCCTCCGGCCGCACCGTCCGGCGCGCCGGATGCGCCGCCGGAGGAAGCGGCCGCTCCGCAGGCGAAGCCCGCGCAGGCGGAGCTGCCGGGCTCCCCGTATGCGCACCCTGCGGAAAAGCCGGTGCGGAAGAAGGACAGCCGGCTGCCGCTGGCACTCGGCCTGTGCGCCGGCGGCGCGGTGCTGGCCGTCGTGCTCGTCGTCGTGGTCACGCAGTGGCTTCTGCCGATGCTCAGGGACGGGGAATCCCTCCCGGTCGATGCGCCGACGGGGAGCGCGCCGGTGCAGACGTCGCCCGCGCCGGATGCGGAGCCGAGCGAGGCGCCGGCCGTGGTGGAAGCGACGCCCGAGCCCCTCGCGCCGATGGAGCCGATCGCGGTCATCGAGGGGGAGACGGTCGCGTGCGATCTGGACGGCGACGGCGTGGACGAGCGGATCCAGCTGACCGCGGAGCAGGGCGAATACTACGAAAATTATACGCTGCTTCTGAATGACCAGCCGGTTCCGATCGAGGGCGCGGAAGGCTTCGAGACGGAGCTGTGGATCGTCGACATCGACGTCAGCGACGGGCAAAAGGAGCTCTGCTTCTCCGTGATGCAGGACAGCTACGGCCTCGGCG
>NHCFR01400__coassemble_2668_pt1 | contig 7355 bp, 9 predicted proteins | sample NHCFR01400__metabat2_high_PE_040 | metagenome-assembled genome bin NHCFR01400 | reverse complement strand
ATATCTGTAATGCAGGCGACAGCACGGCGGAGCCCCCCGCCCGTCTGCATTTTAATTTGCGAGACTTTTATCATGTACCGGGCATGATAGGGTCTTTTTTTATGTAAAAAAGACCCTATTGCGCCGGAAATCTAATGAAAGGGCTGAACCCCATGGACTTTGTGGACTTTCTTTTTTCCAACGTGTTCAACATCACCTGGCAGCATGTCGTGATGTGGTGTATCGGCGGTATCCTGATTTACCTCGCGATCGCCAAGAAGATGGAGCCTACTCTGCTGCTCCCGATCGGCTTCGGCACGATCCTCGTCAACATCCCGCTCACCGGCGTCATCACGCAGGAGTATATGCACGGCGACGAGATCGGCGTCATCAGCCTGCTGTTTGACTCCGGCATCGGCAACGAGCTGTTCCCGCTTCTGCTGTTCATCGGCATCGGCGCGATGATCGACTTCGAGCCGCTGCTGACGAACCCGAAGCTGTTCCTGTTCGGCGCGGCGGCGCAGTTCGGCATCTTCTTCACGCTGAGCATGGCCCGCCTCTTCGGCTTTGAGCTGCACGACGCGGCCTCCATTTCGATCATCGGCGCGGCGGACGGCCCGACCTCCATCTTCGTCGCAAACACGCTGAATTCGAACTATATCGGCGCGATCACCGTCGCGGCCTACTCCTACATGGCGCTGGTCCCGATCGTCCAGCCGCCGGTCATCCGCCTGATGACGACGAAGAAAGAGCGCCGCATCCGCATGGAGTACAAGCCCGGCACGGTCTCGAAGCAGACCAAGATCCTGTTCCCGATCATCATCACGGCTGTGGTCAGCATCGTTTCCTACCGTTCGGCGGCCCTCATCGGCTTCCTGATGTTCGGCAACCTGCTGCGCGAGTGCGGCGTGCTGAACAGCCTCTCTGAGACGGCGCAGAATGTGCTCGCCAACCTCATCACGCTGCTGCTCGGCATCTCGATCACGGCGCACATGACGGCGGAAGAGTTCCTGCGCGTCGACACGCTGCTGATCCTCGCGCTCGGCCTCATCGCCTTCGTATTCGACACCTTCGGCGGCGTGCTGTTCGCCAAGGTCCTGAACCTCTTCGTCAAGAAGAAGGTCAACCCGATGATCGGCGCGGCGGGCATCTCGGCGTTCCCGATGTCGGCCCGCATCATCCAGAAGATGGGCCAGAAAGAGGATCCGCAGAACTTCCTCCTGATGCACGCGGTCGGCGCGAACGTCTCCGGCCAGATCGCCTCGGTTATCGCGGGCGGCATCATTCTGAACCTCATTCACTGAGAAAGGAGCCTATATCATGAACCTGGACTTCGCAGCTTTTGTGGACAGCCTTCAATACATGGGGAAGGGCATGCTCGGTGTCTTCCTCGTGATCATCATCATCATCCTTTCCATCTACCTGATGAACTTCATCTTCAAGCCGAGATCGAAGTAATCGAAAACCGAAAAAACACAGAGCGGGGATCCCGGCCAGGCCGGCGATCCCCGCTTTTTTGCTGCCTTACCCGAAAAGGCGCTTGAGGCTTTCCGCCGAGAAGGCGGCGTCCTCGTGCAGGGCGCGCAGCATATCCTCCATGTTTTCGGCGCTGTATTCGACCTGCTTCGAGTAGTCCTTCGTGCAGGTGATGCGGTCCCACGGCGTGAACGCGCCGGTGTCCCGCAGGCACTTCGTGTTCATCAGGCAGATGAACCAGACGCTGACGGCGCAGAACTTGACGCGCGCCGAGAGGTTCCCCTCCAGCACGCCGCGCGCGAAGTGGCGGTACAGGAAGTAGACGAGCAGGTTCTCGTAGCCGCCGTCGATTTCGTCGAGATTCACGGCGAGCGACGCGTCGGCGAGCAGGCGGACGGACTCGGGCCACGAATCGTCGTACGGCTCGAGCGCCTCCATGACCTGTAAAAGCGCCTCGCGCGTGTCCAGCGCCGGGCTGTCCGGCAAAACGTCCGACGGCGCGGGCTTTTTCAGCAGCTCCCGCTGCACGCGCACGCCGAAGTCGATGAGCCGGTGCATGCGCACGCGCAGCGGCAGCGAGCGGTCCTGCACGAGGTGGAACGCCTCGTCCCGCAGGCGGAAGATCTGCATGCCGCTGTCCGGCACGGCCGCGGCGTCCGGCAGCTCGCCGACCGTCGTCGTGATAAACGTGATCGGCGCCGTCTGCTCGAACAGAAGGCGGCACGCCTCCTCGCAGCACAGGCCGACGCCCATCTCCATCCGGTCGGCAAACTGCTCGTAGAACCGCGGGTGCTCGCGGCAGATCTCGCACAGCCCGTCGTCGCCGAGCTCGAAAATCACCTCGCAGAGGTTGTCGTCCGTGAGAAACGGGCAGCGCTCGTCCTCCGTCAGCCGGAAGCAGGCCATGCCCTCGGGCAGCTCCTCGATCTGCTCGCGCAGCCGCTCGCCGAACTCGCCCTCGAGCGTCTCGTAATACGCTTTCGTATCGGGGTCTATATCGATCTCCCAGCCCGCGCAGCACGTGTCGCTGCAGGCGGACGCCGTGCAGCGGAACCGGTCGTAAAAATTCGGTTTGACAAATTTCATGTTTCTTCTTTACCCCTGTCTCGTCGTTTTTGCGGGATCGGGCGGGACCTCCGCCGCGGGCAGCTTCGTGCCCGGCTTCAGCACGGCCCGCATGTGCGTCGCGAGCACCTTGCGCACCGGCTCGGGCAGAGGCCCCGTGCAGCGCGCGCGCTCCATCAAAAGCTCCGCCGCGGCGATTGCCACCGCGGGCGTGCCCGGCGCGTAGTCCGTGTAATACCCGTACGCCTGCAGCGCGCCGTCGTCGTCGAGGCCGGTCAGGAAAATATCCTCCGGCACGCGCAGGCCGGCCGCGGTGATCGTCCGCAGCATGGAGGCGTCCCAGCCCTTTGAAAAATTGATGATCGCCTTCGGCGGGTTTTTGCGGTGCACGATCTCCTCGAGGAACGCCCCGCGCTCCCGCCACGCCTCGATCGGCGCGAGCATGCGGTTTTCCGGCGGCACCTGCACGCCGAACTCCGCGCAGGCCGTCTCGAAGGCCCGCAGCCGCTGGCGGCCCGGCGCGTAGACCGGCGGGTCCGCCATATAGGCGATGTTGCGCCAGCCGCGCGCGAGCACCTCGCGCGTCGCCTCGTAGCAGGCGCCGAAATTGTCGATATACACGCCGTCGCACGCGATGCCCGCCGGCTCGCGGTCCACGCACACGACCGGGATGCCGCTGCGCCGGATGCTGTTCAGGTACTCCGCGTTGCTGCCGCCCGGCCCGTCGACCGGCGTGATGAACAGCGCGGCGATTTTATACGAAAGCAGGTCGTCGATCAGCCGCCGCTCGCGCTCCACGCTCGCGTCGGAGTTGCACAGCAGCAGCCGGTAGTCGTACTGCTCGGCGATCTTGTCCGCCGTGTAGAACAGCTCGCTGAAAAAGGGCGCGAAGATCTGCGGCACGACCACGCCGATGATGCGCGAACGCGACTTGGACAGGCTGACCGCGATGGCGCTCGGCGAATAATCGAGCGACTCGACCGCCTGCATCACGCGCGCCCTCGTGCCGGCGCTGACATAGCCGGTGTTGTTCAGCACGCGCGACACCGTGGACTGGGACACGCCCGCTTTCTGCGCGACGTCCCGAATCGTAGCCGTTGATACCGTTCCCGCACCCATACCTGTTCCCCCTGCTTTTGCTGATGTTCCAGAAATATATGATATATGCTTTTTACCGGACTGTCAAGAAAACCGCCCGCAATGTTTGAAAAAGGTTTGACATTTCACAAAAACTTGGGTATGATAAGGGTAAATAGACGCGTTGCCTGCTCGTGCGGCGCGCAAAAGTGAAACGACACGCAGAAAGGACGGTCTCAGTTTATGAAATGCTTGAATAAGGTTCTCACAATTATCGGCTGCATCACGGCGATTGTCGCCGTTGTCGCTGCGGCCTTCGCCGTATTTTCGTATTTTGACAAGAAAAAGCAGGACGCAGAGCTGGAGGAGTACCTCGAAGGGGCCATCCAGTAAGCCTATGCGCATAAAAGACAGGGCCGTCCGGTTTTCCGACCAGACGGCCTTTCTGTTTTCAGGCGCCTGCACGGGCTGACGCGGCGGCCCGCCCAAAGCGCCCCGTGCCGTGCAGCGGCCGAAAAAAAGGGGTTCTGCGGACGCCTTCCCGCAGAACCCCTTTGCTTTTCACGATTTGTCCCCCGGCCGCGCGAACAGGGCCGCCAAATAGCCGAAAAAGACCGCTGCCGCAATGCCGGCCGCGCCGGCGGTCACGCCGCCGGTAAACGCGCCGAGCAGCCCCTTTTCCGCCACGGCCGTGCGCACGCCCTCCGCAAGCAGGCTGCCGAAGCCGCACAGCGGCACGGTCGCGCCGCAGCCCGCATAATTGATCAGCGGCGTGTACCAGCCCAGCGCGCCGAGCACCACGCCGCCCGTCACATACAGCACCATGATGCGCGCCGGCGTCAGCCTGGTCAGGTCGATCAGCAGCTGGCCGACCACGCAGATCAGGCCGCCGACCACAAAAGCACGAAGATATTCCAAGATCCGGATGCCTCCTTTTGCTGTTCCGCTTCTTCGGGCGGCCTGCGCCGCCGCGAAGCTTCTCCAGTAGTCTGTGCGGAATAGCGCGGTTTATCCGGTACAGACTACAGACAGAACAATGAAACGGAGGTTCAACCATGAAGAAAGTCGCGTTTTTCGATACCAAGCCGTACGACCGCACCTGGTTCGACGCGCTCGGCAAGAACTATGAGATCACCTACTTCGAGGAAAAGCTCAACCACCACACCGCCAAATTCACCGACGGGTTCGACGCGGTGTGCGCCTTCGTCAACGACCGCGTCAACGCGCTCGCCATCGAACGGCTGTACAACAACGGCGTGCAGCTCATCGCCATGCGCTGCGCCGGCTACAGCAACGTGGACGTAAAGGCCGCGTTCCAGAAGCTGCACATCGTGCGCGTGCCGGCCTACTCGCCGCACGCGGTCGCCGAGCACACGATGGGCCTTCTGCTCACGCTGAACCGCCGCCTGCACAAGGCGTACAACCGCACGCGCGAATTCAACTTCAGCATCGTCGGCCTGACGGGCACCGACCTCTACGGCAAGACCGTCGGCGTGATCGGCACCGGCAAGATCGGCCGCACCTTCATCGATATCTGCCGGGGCTTCGGCATGCGCGTGCTCGCCTACGACAAGTTCCCCGCAAAGGACAGCGGGCTCGATTACGTCGAGCTCGACACGCTGCTCCGGGAAAGCGACGTGATCTCGCTGCACTGCCCGCTGACGCCGGACACGCGGCACATCCTGAACCGCGACGCCTTCTCCAAGATGAAAAAGGGCGTCTTTATCCTGAACACCTCGCGCGGCGCGCTGATCGACAGCGAAGCGCTGCTGGACGCGCTGAACAGCCGCACCGTGGGCGGCGCCGGGCTGGACGTCTACGAGGAGGAGGCGAACCTCTTCTACGAGGACCGCTCCGACACGATCATCCACGACGATACGCTCGCGCTGCTCGTCTCGCGCCCGAACGTGATCCTGACGGCGCACCAGGCGTTCCTGACCGAGGAGGCGCTGCACAACATCGCCGAGGAGACGATCAAAAACCTCGACGCGTTCTTCTCGGGCGCGCCGCTCGAAAACGAGATCTGCTACCTGTGCGACCGCGACAAGGCCGGGCACGACTGCCGCAAGACGCGCCGCGAGCGCTGCTTCTGACAGCTCCGCCCGTCTTTACCACTCGAGGCCGTAGGGCCAGCCGGCCAGGCTGCCGACGTCGTAGACCTGCGTGTAGCCGAGCGCGGCGAGCTTTTCGGCCGCCAGACGGCTGCGCTGCCCGCTGCGGCAGTAGACGAGCACCGGCGTGTCCGCCGCGGGGATCTGCTCGGCCGCCGTCTCGCGCGTGATGCTGTCCACCGGGAACAGCAGCGCGCCCTTCGCGTGCCCGAGGTTGTATTCCTCCTCCTCGCGCACGTCGAAGATCAGGCGCTCCGGCCGGGATTCGATGATTTCTTCGGCCTCGGCAAAGGAGACCTTTTTATATTTCCGCTCCATGCTGTTTTGTTCACATCCCTTTCCGCGGCGGGACCGCCCGCCGCCCGCTATGATTTTACTACAAACCGCGCTTTGAGGCAAGCCGGCGCGGAAAGCCGGAACCTGCAGGAAAACCAAAGGCACAGACGGAACGCCGCCTGTGCCTTTCTGTTTGCTTTTCTGTTGAGCCGGGTATGTACGCCGAATCAGATTTCGACCTGACGGATGATCTCCTTCAGGCACTCTGCGCTCTTTCTCAGAGACGCCTGCTCCGCGTCGTTCAGCGGCAGCAGGATCTTGCTCTCCGCGCCCTTGTGGCCGACGATGTTCACAAGGCTGAGGCAGACGTCGTCGATGCCGTACTCGCCGTTGAGCATCGTGGAAACGGTCATCGTGGTGTCGATGCCGGTCAGGATACATTTGACGATGTGGCAGACCGAAACGGAAACCGCATAGAACGTCGCGCCCTTGCGCTCGATGACGCGGCCGCCGGACTTGCGGACGTACTTCTCGACGTCGTCAAAATCGAGCGGGGGCATGATGCGGTCGGCCGACTCAATGGAGCTGTGGTAATCCTGCACCGGGATGTTCGAGATATTCGCGAGAGACCACGGGACGAACGAGCTGTCGCCGTGCTCGCCGAGCACATAGGCGTGCACGTTGAGCTGGTTGATCGAGTAGTACTCCGCGAGGCGCGCACGCAGACGCGCGGTGTCGAGGATCGTACCGGAGCCGATGATGCGGGATTGCGGCAGGCCGGAGCACTTGCAGAAGGTGTAGGTCAGAATATCGACCGGGTTGCTGACGATCAGGTAGATGGCGTCGGGCGCGTAGCGCGTGATCTCCGGGATAATGCTCTTGATGATGTTGACGTTCGTCTGCGCAAGGTCGAGTCTCGACTGGCCCGGCTTTCTCGCGACGCCGGAGGTAATGATGACGATGTCGGAATCCTTGCTGTCCGGATAGCTGCCCGCATAGATCGAGCACGGGCTGCAGAACGGCGTGCCCTGGCGAATGTCGAGCGCTTCGCCGAGCGCCTTGTTGTTGTTGATGTCGATCATGACGATTTCGGAAGCCAGACCCATGACGGTCAGCGTGTAGCCGATGGTTGCACCGACGCTGCCGCTTCCGATGATGGTGATTTTATTCATACTCTGATTCACCCTTACCTTTCAAGCGTTTCGGTCCGCACGGTTTTTCCGCGCGTGTTTTTATTTATTATAGAGGATTTCGCCCTATAAATCAAGAGGGTTTGCGCGCACTCGTCAAATATTTGTCAAATACGCGGCCTTTCTGCCGCCGCGCTTGCCTTCTTTTGACGCATGTGCTATACTGGACGCGAAAATCAGA
>NHCFR01400__coassemble_1496_pt1 | contig 11581 bp, 12 predicted proteins | sample NHCFR01400__metabat2_high_PE_040 | metagenome-assembled genome bin NHCFR01400 | reverse complement strand
TTTACGCCTTCTTGCTGTTGAGGTACTCCTGGATCGAAGCGAACACCTCGTCGACGTTGAGGCCGTGCACGGCGCAGGCGTCCTCGAGGGATTCGTGGATGGAGGACGGGCAGCCGACGCAGTGCATGCCGGACTGCATCAGAACATAAGCGATGCCGCGGTCGTAGTCGAGCATCTCGCCCATGGTGGTCTTTTTCGTGATTTCCATAATCATGTTCCTTTCTGTGACGAAATGGATTTACCTTCAGTTTGGCGCCGGGCAAAACAAAATATTCGCCCGTGCATTCTATACCTTTCCAGTATACAATACTGCACGGCAGAAAGCAAGACAAAAAGGGCGGAAAACCGCCCTTTTCAGAATTTTATTTTATTTTTCCGCGGCTCAGTTGCCGGTCGCCGTGCGGAACTCGGTCCAGACGCGCGTGTGGGTCTCCAGCGCTTCGGCGGAAATGTTTTCGATCATCTCCGTGTTGTCGCTGAACTCCTCGGGCAGCGTCAGGAACGACTTGTATTCCTCGTTGATGTATTCCTCCGCGGCGCTGTTCGTGCAGTAGTAGCCGATGTACTCGAAGCACTGGGCGGAAACCTCGGGGTCGAGGATGTATTCCATGAACTTGTAGGCGGCGTCGCTGTGCGGCGCGTTGCTCGGGATGAACATGCCCATGATGCCGAAGCCGATGCCCTCGCTCGGGTAAACGACCTCAAGCTCCGGGTTCGCGAGCATGGCCATCGTGACCTGCGAGGTGTACATGACGGCCGCGCTGATCTCGCCGGAGATCAGGTCGTCCTGGATGTTGTCGTCCTTGATCAGGCGGATGTTCGGCGCAAGCTCGAGCAGCTTCTGGCCGGCCTCTTCAATGACGGCCACGTCCTCGGTGTTGTAGCTCTCGCCCATCACCTTGAGCGCCATGCCGTTGATGACGCGGAAATTGCTCGTGACGCCGATGCTCGAGGCAAGGGACGAATCCCACAGGTCCGCATAGCTGTCGATCTCGATGTCCACAAGGCTCGGGTCGTAGACGATGGTCTGCACGCCGGCGCCGTACGGCACGGTGTACTTGTCCTCGGGGTCGAAGAACTGGCCCTGATAGATCGGGTTGATGTTGCCGAACGACGGCAGCTGCGTCTTGTCGAGCTCCGTCACAAGGCCCTCGGCGATCGCCGTTTCGATGATGTAGTCGTCGGCCACGACGATGTCGTAGTCGCCGCCCTCGGCCGCCTCAAGGCGGGCCAGCATCGTCTCGTCGGTGTCGAAGTTCACGTAGTTGACGCGGATGCCGGTTTCCTGCTCGAACGCGTCGAGCACTTCCTGCGGGAACATCGATTCCCAGGTGTAGAGCACAAGCTCGTCGGAGCCGTTTTCAGCCGCGGAGTCCGTTGCGGAATCCGTGCCGGCACCGGAGGAGGACTCCGACGACGCGCCGCCGCTGCACGCGGTGAGCGTGACGACGAGCATGGCCAGAGCAAGGATGGATGCCAATACTTTTTTCATTTTAATCACCATTCCTTATTATTTTTTCCCTTCCTTTTTTTATTCTATCTGAAACGGCAGGCCGTCAGATTTCGGTTGTTTCTTTCGGCGTCTTCGGCTTTTTCTCGCGGCCGAGGAAGATGGCGAGGCCGCACAGCGAGATCGTGACGAGGAAGATCAGCGTGCAGAGCGCGTTGATCTCGGGCGTCACGCCGGTTTTGAGCTGCGAATAGATCTTGAGCGGCAGCGTGTTCGAGTCGACGCCGGTGACGAAGAAGCTGATGATGACGTCGTCGAAGCTCATCGCGAACGCGAGCAGCATGCCCGAGGCGATGGCCGGGGCGATCAGCGGCAGCACGATGTCGAAAAACGCGCGGACCTTCGAGGCGCCGAGGTCGAGCGCGGCCTCCTCGAGGCTCTTGTCCAGGCCGACGAGGCGCGCCTTGACGAGCATGAAGACGTACGGGATGCAAAACGCCGTGTGCGCGATGATCAGCGTCGTCATGCCGAACGGCAGGCCGATCAGCGAGAAAAAGACCATGAATACCATGCCCAGAATGATTTCCGGGATCATCAGCGGCAGCGTGGAAATGTATTCCATGATGCCCTTGCCCCTGAGCTGGACCTTCGACGAGCCGACCGCGCCGAGCGTGCCGATGACGGCCGCCGCGCACGAGGACGAGACGCCGAGGATGATGCTGTTCAGGAGCGATTCAAAAAGCGCGCGGTCGCGGAACAGCTCTTCGTACCATTTGAGCGAAAAGCCGTCCCAAACGGAGCTGATCTTGCTCTCGTTGAACGAGTAGATGATGACGAGCACGATCGGCACGTACATCAGCAGCAAAATCACGCCGAGATATACATTCGGAAGATGCGTTCTGTTTTTCAATGCTTCACCCATGCCTTTCTGCCGCTTACACGAGGCCTTCGAGATCCTTGACGCCGGAGATCTTCCGGTACAGGGCGATCATCACGCTCGTGAGGATCGTCAGGATCACGGCGAGCGCCGCGGCGAACGGCCAGTTGTGCGCCTTCATCAGCTGGTCCTGGATCAGGCTGCCGACGAGCACGACCTTGTTGCCGCCGAGAATGTCCGCGATGAAGAACAGGCCCATCGACGGGATGAACGTGAGAATGACGCCCGAAAGCAGGCCGGGCAGCGTCAGCTTCAGCGTGACGGTGAAAAAGGCCCTGATGCGCGAGGCGCCGAGGTCGCGCGCCGCCTCGATCAGGCTCCAGTCGAGCTTTTCGGCGCTCGAGTAGACCGCGAAGATCATGAACGGCAGCAGGGCGTAGATCATGCCGACCACAACGGCCGGGTAGGTGTACAGCAGCCGCATCGGCTCGTCGGTGATGCCGAGCCCCATCAGCAGCTTGTCGAACACGCCGTTCGCGCGGAAGATGATGATCCAGCCGTACAGGCGGATCAGCGAGCTCGTCCAGAACGGGATCATCAGCAGCATCATCGTGCGCTTTTTCCACTTGGCCGTCAGCTTCGCCATGAAGTAGCCGAACGGGTAGCCGATCAGGATGATCAGCACGGTGCTGATGATCGCGAGCTTGAAGGACTCGACGAAGGTCTGCAGATAGACCGGCTCGAGGATATTCCGGTAATTGTCCAGCGTGAACTGGTTCGTCACGCCCCAGGTTTCGGCGCGCTGCAGAAAGCTCAAGATCACCATGTAAACGAGCGGCCCAACGATAAAGACGAGCGTGAACACATAGAGCGGAAGCAGCATCAGCGCTTCCTTTTTCAGTTTTCTGCGCGGGTTTCTCTTCACGGCTCTACCTCCACGGCGGCGCCGTCCGCCCAGGTGAGGCCGACGGTATCGCCCGGCATCAGCGGGGAGTCGATGCCGTGGCGGCTTGCGACGAGCTCGCCGCATTCCTTCGTGTCCACGGTGATGCGCAGCATGCCGCCCGCGAAGGTCTTTTCGCGGATGACGCCGGTCAGGTAGCCGGGCTCGCCGCGCTGCAGCTCGAGCGCTTCGCTGCGCACGGCGAGACATTTGCCGCCGAGCGTCAGGATGTTGGCGGAGCCGACGAAGCGCGCGACGAAGGCCGTCTTCGGCCGGTCGTAGATCTCGTTCGGCGTGCCGAGCTGTTCGAAGAGGCCGTCGCGCATCACGGCGATGCGGTCGGACATGTTGAGGGCCTCCTCCTGGTCGTGCGTGATATAGATAAACGTAATGCCGAGTTTTTTCTGCAATCGCTTCAGTTCCGTCTGCATCATGCGGCGCAGCTGCAGGTCGAGCGCGCCGAGCGGCTCGTCGAGCAGAAGCACCTTCGGCGAATCGATGACGCTGCGGGCGATCGCGACGCGCTGGCGCTGGCCGCCGGAAAGCTCGCCGGGCATGCGGCTGCCGAAGCCTTCAAGCTGCACGAGCTCGAGCATTTCGCGCACGCGCGATTTGATCTCCGGCTTCTTCACGCCGCGGATCCGCAGGCTGTAACCGATATTCGCCTCCACCGTCATGTGCGGGAAAAGGGCGTAATTCTGGAAAACCGTGTGTACGCCGCGTTTATCGGGTTCGGTGTTCGTAACATCCGCGCCTTCAAGCAGCACGGTGCCGCTGTCCGGCACCTCAAGGCCTGAGATGATGCGCAGCGTCGTCGTCTTGCCGCAGCCGGAGGAGCCGAGCAGCGTGATGAATTCACCCGGTTCCACCTTCAGGTCGATGCCGTTTAAGACCGGCACGCCGCCAAAGGCCTTTTTGATCCCTTTTAGTTCCAGAATTTCGTCCATTTTCACGTCCCAGCTCCCTTACAGTTTGTTTCCATATCAATGTATTGTCTACCAATTTGGTATACGTCCCATTTTAGTTCCGATTATAGGGCAAACACCGCATTCTGTCAATGTTTTTGCGGAAAATTTATCCCCAGCCGTCCAGATGGGCGCGCTGCATGGCGCCCATAACTTTCTGCTTTAAGTCGGGAAAGCTTTTCTCCAGCCCGGCGATCAGCTCGGCCGTGTCCTGCCGGGCGGTCACGCCGTCGGCCGGGCAGCCGCTTTTGACGACGGGCAGCGCGAGCTTTTTCACGGCGCGGCGGATGTCCGCCTCCTCGCAGAAGACGAGCGGCCGGATCAGGTACAGGTCCTTGCGCGAAAGGTAGCTCTTCGGCGAAAAGCAGCCGATCTTCCCGCCGTAGAGCAGGTTCATCAGGAAGGTCTGCACCGCGTCGTCGAAGTGGTGGCCGAGCGCGATCTTGCCGCAGCCGGCGTCCTTCGCCATGTCGTGCAGGATGCCGCGCCGCATCCGGGCGCACAGGCTGCAAGGGTTCTCCTCCTTCCGGTCCTCGAAGATGATCTTGCCGAGGTTCGTGCGGCGGATGCGGTACTCGACGTCCCACTCGCGGCAGAGCGCTTCGACCGCGCCGTAGTCCGTCTCCGCGCCGCCGAAGCACGGGTCGGCCGTCAGCGCGACGACCGTGTAGCGCTTCGGGTAGTACCGGCGCATCATGGCGAGCGCGTATAAGAGGTAGAGGGAGTCCTTGCCGCCGGAAACGCCGACCGCGATGCGGTCCCCCTCCTCGATCATTCCGTATCTGTCCGCCGCCGCGCGGACGTGTCCCATCAAAGCGTGCACCGGTTGCCCTCCTGCCGTGTAATGCCCGCCGGCCTGCGCCCGCGGGGTTGGTTTAAAAACGCGCCGATAAAACGCGTGCGTTTGAAAGCGCGCAGCGAAAAAAGAACAAAAAAACGACCATCCTATTGGATGACCGCTTTGGATGTTGGCATCAACCTATTGTCCCGGGCCGTCTCCAGCCAAGTATCGTCGGCACAAGCGAGCTTAACTTCTGTGTTCGGAATGGGAACAGGTGGACCCTCGTCGTAATCAACACCAACTATTTTGTTTCCGCCTCATCTGACGGCCTAGTAATAATACCACACCGATTCCGAAATTGCAAGCCCTTTTTTCAAAAAAATTGAATTTTTCTGGAAAATTCAAGATGTTGTTGTGCGTTGGTTTGACATACACAGATATTGTGCCGGAAACCGTCGGCTTCCGGCACAATGCGGCGTATTGCGAAAGATCAAAGCGCGGCGAGCGCCTTGTAGCAGTCCTTGAGCGCGGGGTAAAGCTGCGTGTACATGCGGTAGAAGGCCTCGTACTTCGGCACGTTCTCCGCGATCGGGTCCTGCGGCGGGTTCAGGCGGATCACGCGGCGGCAGCCCTCCTGCACCGAGGGGTACAGGCCTGCGCCGACGCCGGCGAGGATCGCGACGCCGAGCGCCGGGCCCTCCTTCGAGACGACCGTGCGCACCGCGCAGTTGTACGTGTCGGCGAGCATCTGGCGCCACAGCTTCGAGGTTCCGCCGCCGCCGCACGCGAGCATGCCGTCGATCGAGACGCCCATGCCCTTCAGGATCTCCACGCTGTCGCGCTGGGAGAACGTGACGCCCTCCATCACGGCGCGCAGCATGTCGTATTTCGTGTGCATCGCGGAAAGGCCGATGAACGCGCCGCGGCAGTCCGGGTCGAGGTGCGGCGTGCGCTCGCCCATCAGGTACGGCAGGTAAATCAGGCGGTTGCAGCCGATCGGCGCGCGCGCGGCCTGCTGGTCCATCAGGTAGTACGGGTCGACGCCCATGCCGGCCGCCGTCTCCTTTTCGGCGCTGCAGAAGTTGTCGCGGAACCACTTGAGCGAAAGGCCCGCGCCCTGCGTGACGCCCATCACGTGCCAGGCGCCCGGCACCGCGCAGCAGAACGTGTGCACGCGGCCCTTCGGGTCGATCGAGATCTTGTCGGTGTGCGCGAAAACGACGCCGGAGGTGCCGATCGTCGTGAACGCCTTGCCGTCCTCGACGACGCCGGTGCCGACGGCCGCGGCCGCGTTGTCGCCCGCGCCGCCGACCACGATCGTGCCGGCCAGAAGGCCCGTGCGCTTCGCGGCTTCCTCGGAGATCACGCCGGTGATCTCCGGCGATTCATAGACCTTCGGCAGCAGCGCCTTGTCGATCTCGAGCTTTTCGAGCACCTCGTCGCTCCAGCAGCGGTTCGGCACGTCGAGCAGCTGCATGCCAGAAGCGTCCGAGACCTCGGTCGCGAAATCGCCGGTCAGCATGTAGCGGACGTAATCCTTCGGCAGCAGGATGTGCGCGCACTTTTCGTAGATCTCCGGCTCGTTGTTGCGCACCCAGAGGATCTTCGAGGCCGTGAAGCCCGTGAGCGCCGGGTTCGCGGTGATCTCAATCAGGCGCTTTGCGCCGACGCGCGCGGTGATCTCCTCGCACTCCTTCGCCGTGCGCTGGTCGCACCAGATGATCGAGCGGCGCAGCACGTTGCCGTCCCGGTCGAGCATGACGAGGCCGTGCATCTGGCCGGAGATGCCGAGGCCCTTGATGTCCGCGTTGTTCACGCCGCTTTCCGTGACGACGGCGCGGATCGTGTCCGCCGCGGCGTTCCACCAGTCGAGGGGGTCCTGCTCCGCCCAGCCGTTTTTCTCCTGGTACAGCGGGTATTCAATCGTTTTCGAGGCGACGACGTTGCCGTCCACGTCGAACAGAACGGTTTTGGTGCCGCTTGTGCCGAGGTCTACGCCGATCAGATATTCCACAAAAATCCATCCTTTCCTGCCGCGCGGGAAAAGGCCTGCCCGCACGGCTTTTCTGCCTGTTTTTTCTTTCTTTCATTTTGATTCATTTTTATATTTGTGTCAAGTCTTTTATCAAGAATTTAATTGAAACTCGCGCGGCGCTGTGCTAGAATATAGAAGAATCCCCCTTCGCAGGGGCGGTTCCGTGTTTATTTTCGGAGTTGTATGAAAGGGTGAAGAAAATGTATGATGTAGCGGTGATCGGCGCGGGCGTTACGGGCTGCGCGATTGCCAGGGCGCTTTCGCGCTACAGGGCGAAGCTCTGCGTGCTGGAAAAGGGCGAGGACGTCTGCACCGGCACCTCCAAGGCGAACAGCGCGATCATCCACGGCGGCTTTGACGCCGAAAGCGGCACGCTGAAGGCCGCGATGAACGTGCGCGGCAACGCGATGATGACGCAGGTCGCCGAGGAGCTCGACGTGCCGTTTAAGCGCTGCGGCGCGATGGTGCTCTGCTTTGACGAGAGCGAGCGCCCGGGCCTGCAGGCGCTTTACGACCGCGGCGTCCGAAACGGCGTCGAGGGGCTGCGCATCCTCACGGGCGAAGAGGCGCGGGCGATGGAGCCGAACCTCTCGGACGCGGTCTGCGCGGCGCTCTACTGCCCGTCCTCGGGCATCGTCTGCCCGTTCGAGCTGACGCTCGGCTTTGCGGAAAACGCGGCCGAAAACGGCGCGGAGTTCCGCTTTGAAAGCGGCGTGACGGCGATCCGCCGGGCGGGGGACCACTATTGCATTGAAACGGAGAAGGGCCTGGTCGAGGCGCGCGCCGTCGTCAACGCGGCGGGCGTCTACGCGGACGCGGTGCACGACATGGCGCTGCCGCACGCGTTCACGATCACCCCGCGCGCCGGCGAATACTGCCTGTGCGACAAGACGGCGGGGGGCCTCGTCTCCAGAACGATCTTCCAGATGCCGTCGAAGCTCGGCAAGGGCATCCTCGTCACGCCGACCGTGCACGGCAACCTGCTGCTCGGCCCGACGGCCTCGGACCTCGAGGACAGGGAGTTCACCGCGACGACGCGCGCCGGGCTGGACTTCGTTCTGGAGACGGCCGCGCGCAGCGTGAAGAATATCCCGGCGCGGCAGATCATCACGTCGTTTTCCGGCCTGCGCGCCCACGGCGACCGCGGCGATTTCATTCTGGAGGAGAGCGCCGAGGGCTTCTTCGACGCGGCCGGCATCGAATCGCCCGGCCTCACGAGCGCGCCGGCGATCGGCGAATATATGGCGGCGCTTGTGGCGGAAAGGCTCGGGCTCGAAAAGAAGGCGGACTTCAACCCGATCCGCCGCGGCGTCGTCCGGCTGAACGAATTGACGGCGGCGGAGCGCGCGGAAAAGATCCGCGAAAACCCGCTGTACGGCAGCATCGTCTGCCGCTGTGAAACGGTTTCGGAGGGCGAGATCGTCGACGCGATCCGCCGCCCGCTCGGCGCGACGACGCTCGACGGCGTCAAGCGGCGCACGCGCGCCGGCATGGGCCGGTGCCAGGCGGGCTTCTGCTCGCCGCGCGTCATGGACATTCTGGCGCGCGAGCTCGGCGTGCCGGTGACGGCGATCCGCAAGAACGGCAGAGGCTCGGAGATCGTCTGCGGCAAAACGGAGAAAGGCGGTGCTGTGCAGTGAAACGCGACATTGTCATCATCGGCGGCGGCCCGGCCGGGCTTGCCGCGGCGGAGGCCGCCGTGCAGGCCGGCGCGCGCGACGTGCTGATCCTCGAGCGCGACACGCGGCTCGGCGGCATCCTGAACCAGTGCATCCACAACGGCTTCGGCCTGCATACCTTTAAAGAGGAGCTGACCGGCCCCGAGTACGCGGCGCGGTTCGAGGCGCGCGTCCGGGCGCTGCAGATCGAATACAGGCTCGGCACGATGGTGCTCTCGATTTCCCCGGAAAAGACGGTCACGGCGGTCAGCCGGGAGGAGGGGCTCGTCACGATCGAGGCGAAGGCGGTCATCCTCGCGATGGGCTGCCGCGAGCGCGCGCGCGGCGCGCTGAACATCCCGGGCTTCCGCCCGGCGGGCATCTTTTCGGCCGGCACGGCGCAGCGCCTCGTCAACATGGAGGGCTACATGCCGGGCAGGGAGGTCGTCATCCTCGGCTCGGGCGACATCGGCCTCATCATGGCGCGGCGCATGACGCTCGAGGGCGCGAAGGTGCGCGTCGTCGCGGAGCTGCAGCCGTATTCCGGCGGCCTGAAGCGCAACATCGTCCAGTGCCTCGACGACTACGGCATCCCGCTGAAGCTCAGCCACACGGTCACGGAGATCCACGGCAAGGAACGCGTCACGGGCGTGACGATCAGCGCCGTCGACGAAAACCTGAAGCCGATCCCCGGCACCGAGGAGTTCTACTCCTGCGACACGCTGCTGCTCTCGGTCGGCCTGATCCCCGAAAACGAGCTGTCCACCGGCGCGGGCGTTGCGCTCTCGCGCGTGACGAACGGTCCCGTTGTCAATGAGAGCCTCGAGACGAACGTGCCCGGCATCTTCGCGTGCGGCAACGTGCTGCACGTGCACGACCTCGTCGACTACGTCTCCGAGGAGGCGTCGGCGGCGGGACGCGCGGCGGCGATTTATCTCCAGCAGGGAGAACAAAGAGAAGATAAGGCGATCCACATAAATGCGTCCGGCGGCGTGCGCTATACGGTGCCGAGCGTCATACGCCCGGCGCATATGCCGGAGACGCTGACCGTGCGCTTCCGCGTGGACAATATCTATAAAAATCGCTTTGTCAGCGTGTACTTCGGAGACACGCGCGTGCAGCATCGCAAAAAGACGGTGCTCGCGCCCGGCGAAATGGAGCAGATCGTGCTGAAAAGGGCCGACCTGGAAAACGCGGAGTTTGAGACGATCACCGTCTGCACGGAGGAAAACTGATATGGAAACCAGAAATTTCATCTGCATCAACTGCCCGCTCGGCTGCCCGCTGACGGTCACGCTCGACGGCGGGCAGATCGTGTCCGTCGCGGGCAACACCTGCAAGCGCGGCGAGGCGTACGCGGTCAAGGAGATCACCGCGCCGGCGCGCACGGTCACCTCGACGGTCCGCGTCGTGGGCGGCGAGCGCCCGGTCGTCGCCGTGCGCACAAAGACGGATATCCCGAAGGACAAGATCTTCGACTGCATGGCGGCGATCAACGCGGCGGTCGTGTACGCGCCGGTCCGCATCGGCGACGTGATCATCGGGAATATCTGCGGCACCGGCGTCGACGTGGTCGCGACGGCGGACGACTGGATGGGAAGCAAGGGGAACAGAGAACAGGCATGATCGATACAATCTTATTCGACCTGGACGGCACGCTGCTGCCGATGGACAACGACATCTTTACGAAGGGCTATTTCAAGGGCCTCGCCGCGGAGCTGATCCCGTTCGGCTACGACGCCGGGACGCTGGTCGACGCGGTCTGGCGCGGCACGGCGGCCATGGTGAAAAACGACGGCTCCCGCCCGAACTGCGAGGCCTTCTGGCAGACGTTTGAAGCCGTCATGCCGGGCTGGAAAACCGAGCACCGCGCCGTGACCGACACCTTCTACCGCGGCAATTTCGACGCGGCGAAGCGGTTCACCGGCGAAAACCCGCTCGCCCGCCCGCTGATCGACGCGCTGAAAAAGGACGGCCTGCACCTGATCCTCGCGACGAACCCGCTTTTCCCGCGGGACGGCGTGGAGACGCGCCTGCGCTGGATCGGCCTTTCCACGGCGGATTTCGAGCTCGTCACCTCGTATGAGAACATGCACTACTGCAAGCCGAACCCGAAGTATTTCGCGGAGATCCTCGAAATGACCGGGAAATCCGCAGAGCAGTGCCTGATGGTCGGCAACAACATGGATGAGGACGGCGCGGCGGCGACGGCCGCGGGCATCCGCACGATGATCGTCACGGACTGCCTGATCAACGAGAGCTGCACGCCGCTGGCCACGTATCCGAACACGCCGTTCTCTGCGCTGTACAATGCGATCCATACGCAGATTGCCTCGGCGAACGGCTGAGCGGGCGCATCCGTGCGGGACAGAGGCGCAATGTGAAGGAGAAACGCAGATGGAGATTATATTCAGACCGTATGATATTTCCCGGGACCGCGACTTTCTCTATGCCGCGCACAGGGAGACGTCGGAAATCACGTTCGGCGCGCCGTTTGACGACGAAAAAATCTGCCGGGAGCTGTCGAAGGATTACGCGGTTCGCGACGGATTGTTTCTGGATGGGAAAATGGTCGGCATCTGCGACCTGAGCCGCCGGAATTCGTCGGAACTGGGTACATACGGATATGTCAATTTCTTCTATGTTGCGCCCGAATACCGCGGCGCAGGGCTCGGCGGGCGCTTGGTCTGCCATGCCGCAGACTGGTGCCGCGAGAGCGGGCTGCGCCGCCTGCTGCTCCATACGGGGCGGGGCAACACAGCCGCGCAGCGCTGCTATGTGAAAAACGGATTTGTGCGGTTTCCAGCGTTTGACAGGGCGCCGGAATGGGGCTATGCGCTGGAAATCGGAGGAGAAGAGAGATGAACAAGGA
>NHCFR01400__coassemble_1458_pt1 | contig 11827 bp, 8 predicted proteins | sample NHCFR01400__metabat2_high_PE_040 | metagenome-assembled genome bin NHCFR01400 | reverse complement strand
TCAATTGCGTTTGTCATTTCAAAATCGTCCTTTCCAGTCCAAAACAGCTCCCCCGCTGCGGCGCAGCGGGCCGGAATGCGTGCGGTTCCCCTCACGACTCCTCGTACAGCGTGTGCAGCACGGCGGCGACGTCCGCCTCCCCGAGCCCGCAGGCCGCCGCCAGCGCGATGGCCTCCTGCAGGTGGCTTTCCATCTGCTTCAGGTGCTCCTCGCGCAGCAGCTCCGTGTTCTTCGGGGCGACAAAGCAGCCCTTGGCCGCCACGGTGTAGATAAAACCTTCTTTTTCAAGCTCCTCGTACGCGCGCTTCGTCGTGATGACGCTGATCCGCAGGTCCTTCGCGAGGTTGCGGATCGACGGCAGCATCTCGTCCGGACCGAGCTGCCCGCTGATGATCTGGTTCTTGATCTGCGTGTAGATCTGGTCGTAGATCGGCGCGCCGCTTTTGTTGTCGATCCATATGTACATTCGGAAACACCACCGTGCCTTTCTTTCGCAGGCCCCGCAGGATGCGGCGCGCAGCCGCGCCCCGACGTCAAGGGCTTCGGCCGCGCAGCGCGCTTCCGGCGGGATCGCGCATACTGTATATTCACAGTATATACAGTATGTACACAGTTGTCAATAGGCGGACGAAAAATTTTTTAACAGGCGGGCGGCCGCCTGTTCAAAACCGGGCTGCGCCCGATGATTCGCCGAAGCCGCGCCCGGCCCCGAAACGCGAAGGGACCGCCCGAAGCGGGCGGTCCCTGTGCAGCTTATGCGGCTTGCCTTAGAATTCGATTTTCTCCGCGATGTACGCCTCGAGCGCGTCGATGCGGATGCGCTCCTGCTCCATCGAGTCGCGGTCGCGGACCGTCACGCAGCCGTCGTTCGCGCTGTCGAAATCGTACGTGATGCAGAACGGCGTGCCGATCTCGTCCTCGCGGCGGTAGCGCTTGCCGATCGAGCCGGTCTCGTCGAAGTCGACCATGAACTTCTTCGCGAGGCGGTTGTAGACCTCCAGCGCCGGGCCGGAAAGCTTCTTCGAGAGCGGGAGCACCGCGGCCTTGTACGGCGCGACGGCCGGGTTCAGGCGGAGCACGACGCGCACGTCGTTCTTCTCCGCGTCGAGCACTTCCTCGTCGTACGCCTCGGAGAGCAGCGCGAGCACCGTGCGGTCGAGGCCGTAGGTCGACTCGATGATGAACGGGATGAACCGCTCGTTCGTCTCGGGGTCGAGGTACTCCATCTTCTGGCCGCTGTATTCCTGGTGGCGCGTCAGGTCGAAGTTCGTGCGGTTGTGCGTGCCGTTGATCTCGCCCCAGCCGAACGGGAACAGGAACTCGATGTCGCACGCTGCCTTCGCGTAGTGCGCGAGCTTCTCGTGGTCGTGGAAGCGCAGGTGCTCGGCCGGCAGGCCGAGGTCCTCGAAATACTGCTTGCCGTACGCCTTGAAGTAATCGTACAGCGCGGTGTCGTCGCCCTCCTTGCAGAAGGTCTGGAACTCCATCTGCTCGAACTCGATCGTGCGGAAGATGAAGTTGCCCGGCGTGATCTCGTTGCGGAACGCCTTGCCGATCTGCCCGATGCTGAACGGCAGCTTCGCGCGCATCGTGCGCTGCACGTTCAGGAAGTTGACGTATTCGCCCTGCGCGTTTTCGGGGCGCAGGTAGATGACGCTCTTATTGTTGTTCGTGACGCCGCGGAACGTCTGGAACATCAGGTTGAACTCCCGGATATCCGTGAAGTTGTGCTTGCCGCAGTTCGGGCAGGGGATGTGGTGGTCCTTGATGTACTGGAACATCTCCTCTTTCGTCATGCCGTCTGCGTGCGCGTTCGGGTCGAAATCGTCGATCAGGTTGTCGGCGCGGTGGCGCATCTTGCACTCCTTGCAGTCGAGCAGCGGGTCGGAGAACGAGGCCACGTGGCCGCTCGCCTCCCACACGCGCGGGTGCATCAGGATGTCGGCGTCCACCTCGTAGCTGTTCTTACGCTCCTGGATGAAGCGCTTTCTCCACGTATCCTTGACGTTGTTTTTCAGCCTTGCGCCGAGCGGGCCGTAATCCCACGTATTGGCGAGACCGCCGTAGATGTCGCTTCCCGGGAAAATGAAGCCTCTGTTTTTGCACAGGGCGACGATTTTCTCCATCGACTTTTCTTCGGGCTTCAAAACCTTCTTCATTTGAATAGCTCCTTTCGCGCCGCTGGCTGCGGCGCTTTGTGATTGTCTCATCATAGCACGTTTTGCCGCGGCGCGCAACCCGCCCGCCGCGCTTTTTCGCGAAAAAAAGCCCCCGGCAGGCCGGAGGCTTTCGGAAATATTCGGCAGACGCAGCTTTACACCGTCTCGTTCGCCATGATGCGGCGGATCTGCGGCAGGCGGAACAGGATCGTCGCCGCGACCATCGTGATGACGAGCTCCGGCAGCATGTACGCCCCGTTGTAGCACAGGGAGTAGAGCCACGGGCGGCCGACCCACGAAGCGCCGAACGCGACGAACTGCTCGAGGTTCGCAAAGATCACCGCGCCGGAGATCAGGTGGCAGACAAAGCGCAGGAACACGGCGAGGCCGGTGCCGACGCAGATGCCGACGTAGCCCTTGCTGCGGAAAGCGCCGGCAAGGCCGATGACCGTGTAGGCGAGGATATAATCGAGCAGGATCGTACCGATCAGCATCGCCGGCGTGAGGCCCCAGCCCAGAACGCCGTCCATCGTGATGCCGAACGCGAGCTGGATGACCGACTCGACAAACGAGGCTGCAAGGCCCCACTTCAGGCCGAGCATGACGGAGACCATCGCGCACGGCAGCATCGAAAGCAGCGTGACCGAGCCGCCGAACGGCATCTGCACGACCTTCACAAGGCTGAGCACCGCACCCAGCGCGACCATGATGGCGCACACGGCGAGCTTGTAGGTATTGCTGTTCTTCTTCATTCAGGATTCCCCCAAGGTAAAAGTTTCTGAAAAGGGGATTTTCGCGCCGACAAAAAACGCGCATCCGGATCCGGTGCGCGCAAAAATACCACAGTCGTATTTCCCTACGTCGGCATTATCCGAATCAGGTTACAGGTCCAGGCGGCTACGCCAATCTCAGCCGACTCAATCGTCAGCTCCCTTTTGTGTATCTATCATAATACCAACCGGCCGCCGTGTCAAGCAGAAAATTCGCCGGCCCCTCCCCCGCTTCGCGAAAAAACGACCGCAGCCGGGCCGAAAGCCGCCCGCCGCGCTTTTCGGGCGGCCGCGGCATTCTTCTTGCTTTCTCGCGCTGCGGATGGTAGAATAGGCACAGAAAATACTGAAGCTATCGGAGGCCCGCCATGACCACGCAGAACGAAACCCGGCGCTGCCCGCACAGCCGAAAGTGCGGCGGCTGCCAGCTGCAAAACCTGACTTACGCGGAACAGCTCGAATGGAAAAACCGCCTCTGCGTGAAGCTGCTCGGGCGCTTCGCGCATGTGGAGCCGATCCTCGGCATGGAAAACCCGTACCACTACCGCAACAAGGTGCAGGCCGCGTTCGGCACCACGCGCGCGGGCCGCATCATTTCGGGCATTTACCAGAGCAGCACGCACAACATCGTCGCCGTGGACAGCTGCATGACCGAGGACCGGACCGCGGATAAAATCATCGTCGACATCCGCCGCCTGCTCGCCGACTTCAAAATGACGACGTACAACGAGGTGACCGGCCGCGGCTTTCTGCGGCACGTGCTCGTCAAGCGCGGCTTTGCGACAAACGAGGTCATGGTCGTGCTCGTGACCGGCACGCCGATCTTCCCCGCGCGCAACAACTTCCTGCGCGCGCTTTTAAAGCTGCACCCGGAGATCACGACCGTCGTGCAGAACGTGAACGACCGGTACACCTCGATGCTGCTCGGCCCGAGCGAAAAGACGCTCTACGGCCCCGGCTTCATCACGGACGTGCTCTGCGGGCTGAAGTTCCGCATTTCGGCGAAGTCGTTTTACCAGATCAACCCGGCGCAGACCGAGGTGCTCTACGGCAAGGCGATGGAATTCGCCGGGCTGACCGGCCGGGAGACCGTCATCGACGCGTACTGCGGCATCGGCACGATCGGCATGATCGCCGCCAAAACCGCCGGGCAGGTGCTCGGCGTGGAGGTCAACCGCGACGCCGTGCGCGACGCCATCGCCAACGCCAAGCTGAACAACATAAAAAACATCCGCTTCGTCTGCGCCGACGCGGGCGAATTCATGGTGGACATGGCGCAGAACGGCGAGCGCTGCGACGTGCTCCTGATGGACCCGCCGCGCGCGGGCAGCGACCAGGCGTTCCTCTCCTCCGCCGTCACGCTCGCGCCGACGCGCATCGTCTACGTCTCCTGCAACCCGGAAACGCTCGCCCGCGACCTGCTCTTCCTCACAAAGCGCGGCTACCGCGTCAAAAAGATCCAGCCCGTCGACATGTTCCCGCACACGAACCACGTGGAGACGGTATGCCTCCTAACCCGAGAAAAGTCCGTCAAGAGCTACGCGTACGTTGACATCACCCCGTCGGAGCTTGGCATGGGCGGAAAGGTCAAGAAGCCGACGTACAAGCAGATTCAGGCTTACGTGCTGGAAACGCACGGCCTGAAGGTGTCCCCGCTGTACATCGCGAACGTCAAGGACGAGTTCGGGCTGGAGAAGCAGTTCTCCTACGAAGAAGCCGGGATGTCGGCGAAGAAGCGTCCGAACTGCCCGTCGGAGAAGCGCGCGGCGATTATCGACGCGCTCATCCACTTCGGCATGCTGGACGAAGACGCCAGAGAGACCGAGTAAATACCGAACGAACAGGCCAGCGGGCAACGTCCTGCTGGCTTTTGTCGTATGTGGGCTTATTTTCTCAAAATTTTTCTCAAAAACTTATTTTAGACCGCCCCTCGCAGACGCCGACAGCATCGGCCTCCGCAAAGGCATCGTCCCAGGTCAGGCTATACTACGAGATCTCCGTCTCCGACGAAAGCATCCTGACGATGACGGGCGCGAGCAATAAGGAATGGACCGATTACATCGGCAGCAAGCCCGCCGCCGAGGACCGCAAAATATCGCTGCAGCTGCCGGACGCGTTTCTGGAAAACCTCGCGATTTCCACGACGAACGAGGACATCACCCTCCCCGCGCTGGCCGTAACCGGGCAGATCAGCCTTTCCACGAACGGCGGCAGCATCGCCTTTGAGACGCTGGACGTCGGCAGCGCTTTGACCCTCAGCGCCAAAAACGGGGACATTTCCGGCGCGGTCGCCGGCAGCTACGGCGACTTTTCGATCCGGACCGAGCTCAAAAAGGGCGAAAGCAATCTGCCCGGCGACAAGGACGACGGCGAAAAAGCGCTGCGCGTATCGTGCAACAACGGCGACGTCGACATCGCGTTCGCAAACGGCAACTGAGCAAAGCGCCTTACAGACGGCGCGCCGCGGCCGAGCGGGACGTGGATCCGGTCGAGCGGCAGCGCCGGGCGCACGTCCTTGTAATGGATCGAGCGCAGGTACGGCCGCCCGCGCGCAGTGCGTCAATCGCAGAAAACGCAGTTTCCTCCCTTGCGTGCGCCCGCCTTTGCATGTATACTGGATGTAAAGAAATTACAGGAGGGAACAACATGTTCAAAACCAAACGATGGCTGGCGCTCGCCGCCGCCCTCAGCCTCGCCGTTGCGGTGCTGGCGGGCTGTGCGGCGCCGGCCGAGCGGCTGGCTGTGAAGCTGAAAGCCAAAGTCGCGGTCGAAAACTGCGCGGTGGAAACGGACGATGCGGAACGCGTCCGGCTGACCGCCACCGTCTCCCTGCCGGACTACAGCGCGTACATGATGGACTGCCTTGCGGAGGCGGAGCGCACGGCCAGAGACGAAAACGACTTTGAGGAAACGCTGTACGCGCTCGTGCTGGACGCCGCCGCGGACGCGCCGGCCGGCGCGCCGCAGGAGATCGCGGTCGACCTGACCGCGCTGGACGACGGCAAGGCCCCGGAGGACTGGACGGCGGCGGAGCTGGACGCGGCGGCCCGCGACGCCGCCTTTGACGCCGAGGTGGAGGAATTCTGCCTTGCGCTGCTGACCGGGACGTACCCGGCCGATTTCACGCCGGAGGACGGCGCTGCGGAAAGTGAGGCGAGCGCCGAATGAAACGGACCGCAAAGCGCTTCACCGCGCTGGCGCTGAGCCTGCTGCTCCTGCTCGGCGTTCTGCCCGCGCCCGTATGGGCGGAGGAAGCCGCCGAAGCCGAAGCCATGCGCGCAGGCGTTTTCCAGCGCTACGAGGACTACTATTACGGCGTCAACAACGACCTGCTCCTGCGCAACACCGCGAACTACGCGTACTGCGCCTGGGCCGACGACATCGAGTCGCGCAGCGGCGCGGAAAAGGCCATCCTCTGGGCGACGCACAAGCTGCTCGGCAAATCGCTCGACACCGACGCCTACATCGAATACCTGACGAAGATCCTCGCCATGCAGGAGCGCGGCTTCACCGAGACGCTCTCCGCGCAGGCCGAATACACCGCGCAGGCCAACGCGGTCCAGCAGGCTGTGCAGCTCGGCAGCGTCTCGTTCTCCGCGGTGCTCGACATGGGCCTGCTGGAAAAGGCCGCCAAAACGCTGAAATCGCTCGGCGCGGGCGTCGACCTGATCCAGAGCGCCGCCGCGACCGTCTCGAACGTCTCCGAGGCGCTGGTGCTGCTGCACTTCAGCGAGAGCTACGAGCAGAAGCTCTCGCTGCTTGAGGCGATCCGCGACAACACGGACGACAAGCACCTGAAGGAGGCCGCCGAAGCGCTCATCGGCACGGCGACGCTGGAGTTCTCCTACTACGTGGAGCAGCTCGGCAAAAAGGCCTTCGGCGATTACGCGGACTTCACGCTGAACCTGAACGGCGCCTACGATTTCTCCGAACTGCTGGAAAAGGCGGCCACGGAGCTCGCCGACAACTTTGAGCCGTGGGCGAAGTTCGCCCTGACCGGCGGCGGGGATATGGCCGCAGCGCGCCTCGCCGCGCTGCCGAAGGCCGCGCTGTACGGCGTCGGCAAGTTTGTGTCGGCGGCCTCCTACCTCAAGGCCGGCTTCTCCATCGGCGGCGCGGTGATGGCGCTGTTCTTCGCCGACGACGTGGAGCTCTTCCGCGAAATGAAGGCCATGGACGTGACCGGCGACGCGCTCAGCGCGGCGCTCGTCGGGCTTTCCGAGACGATCGACAACAGCGAAGGCGAAGAAAAATACGCGGCCATCCGCGATTTCGTCGCGGCGGGACAGGGGCTGTGCTACGTGCGCCTGCGCGGCGAATACTGCGCCGTGGAGTCCATCCGCGGCAAGGACTCCGCACCCGACAACCTCGACGAGATCTTCGGCCGGACGACCGACCTGCTGAGCCGCGCCCACAACGCACTGGCCCGCATCTTCCCCGACACGGAGCGGCAGGTGATCGTGACGGTTTCGGAGGAGAACACCGCCGAGGCCGCCGCGCAGACCAGCATCGCCCGGATACAGGTCCACGTGTCGGACAAGCCGGAAGTCGGCGAGGCGATCGTTTCGGGCGAAGCGCTGACGGCGCTCTACACGAGCGCGGCCGAAGAGCGCGACGACGTGATCGAGCAGGGCCGCCGCTACGCCGCGGGCTACCCCTACGACTACACGCTGAAGCTGTTCGACGCCTACGCCACGTCGGGCGCGCTGAGTTTGCAGTTCATGGCCGCGGCGTACCTCGGCGGCGCGCACCCGATGAGCAGCCGCTTCACCTACACGTTCGACCTCGAGACCGGCGCGCTGCTGACGCTCGAGGACCTGATCGACGATGAAAACGCGCAGGCCAGAGACAGCCTGATCGACGCGTTCACGCAGGCGCTGCGCAGCGCAAAGCCCGACCTGCCGGACCCGGCGGGCAACATCCGCAGCGTGTTCGACGGCACGCAGACGCAGAACTACTGGTACTTCACGCGCGACGGCCTGGCCATCACGTTCCCGCCGTACGCCATCGCCGCCTACGGGGCCGGCTACATCACCGCGCTCGTGCCGTACGACGCGCTGAACGGCCTGATCGATTCCGCATGGCTGCCGCCCGACCGCAGCAGCCAGCGCTTTACCGCCGCCTGCAGCTTTTATCCGCGCGAGGAAGCGCTCGGCGGCGACTACACGAATTTCTACGGCGCCGAGTCGACCTTCGGCGTCAGCGCCGACGGCGGCGCGCTCGACGTCATAGCCGGCGAGGGCTACAGCAGCGCGACTTCGACGTACCGCGACAACGTGCTGTTCTACGCGAACTTCCTGACGGCCGCAGACCTCGTCTGGCTGCCCGAGACCGGAACGCAGACCTACATCGTCGAATCCATTGTCAAGAACGATTTTAAGAGCGAGGGCACGCCCCACGCGTCGCTCTTCACCGCGGAGGGCGGCGGCTTCCGGGAAGAGGACGTCGTCCTGACCCAGTAAAACAAACCGCGAAACCCGGCTTTTTCAAACGGACGCGCCTGCCTGCAGCATCGAGCTGCGGGCAGGCGCGTTTTTAATCAATATAGTGGAAACAAAGGTCAATCCGGTGGATGAAAACGGCGTAAAAAAGCACTATGATGTGAATGGGGATGGCGGCTCCGGCTGGTTCCGGAAAGTCTCCCGGAACGCCTTCGGCGGGCAGCCGAAGCGCTCGGTGAACAGCCGGTAAAACCGGCTCTGGCTGTTGAAGCCGCACAGGCCGCCCACGTCGATGACCGGCGTCTCGGTCGTGAGCAGCAGCTCCGCCGCAAGGCCCAGCCGCTTCGCGTTGATGAACGCGGTCGGCGTCGCGCCGAGGTACCGCCGGAACGAGCGCGTCAGGTGCTCCTGCGACATATTCGCGAGCGCCAGAAGCCGCGGCAGGCCCGCGATGAAATTCTCCCGCTCGTCCATCGCCTCGAGCAGCGCGGAAAGCCACTGCGGCAGCTGCGTTTCGGGCGCGGGCGCCGTGAGGAACAGCCCGACGAGGTACGGAAAGACGCTGCGCATGAAGCGGTACCCGTCTTCGGGGTTTTCCACACGGCCGCTGTGCAGCAGCTTGCGCTGCACGTCGCTGAGCACCGCGCCGGAAAGCACGCAGTGCGGCGAGAGCGCCGGCGCGTCGAACACGCTGCGCTCCACGTCGAGGTAGTCGCAGATTTTGAGGAAAAGCGTTTCCGGAATGCCGATGTCGATGATCTCAAACGCATCGCTGTTGAACAGCTCGTAGCGGTGCACGTCGTTCGGGCGGACCAGGACGAACGACCCCTCGGTCAGAAGCTGCGACCGGCCGTTGACCGCATGCACGGCGCTGCCCTTCGGCACGAGGAACAGCTCGTAAAAATCATGCGTATGGATCTTGTAGGTGGCGTGCACGCCGAACTGGTGGAGCGCCTTCGCGCCGTCGCGGCGCAGCTCCGCCTCGTTGTAGTGCAGCCGCACGATCTCATCGCTCATCGTATCCCCCCTTTCGGGATGTCCCCATTATACGGCAATCCGCGGAGGAAAAGCAAGCCTCCGCATCAATAAATTAGAATTTTGGGTCAAGGCGGCGTAGTGTGAAAAATACTTTTTCACACACGATTTGTGCCTTTGCCGCGACGGGCAAAGCGGCAATCGGCTTCGCCGACCGGCACAAAAAATAAGGAATGGTGATTTTTATGTTTAAAAGCAATCTGCAGAAGCTGCGCAATGCGATCGAATTCACGCGCATCTACAAGGCGAACAGCGACGACATCTACATCCGCGAGGCCAAATGCCTCGACTTCCAGCTGCGGCACATCCTCGTGCCGATGGATGAAAACGACGGCATCGCCGGCCGCTACGAGCACGACTTCGCCGGCTTCACCTCGCAGGTGGGCGGCTACTCGGCGCAGATCGGCTGCTGCTACACGTACTACTTCGACGAGTTCGATTTCCTGCTCGCCATGCGCGAATGCGAAAACGAGCTGACCGAAGAGGAAAAGGCGGAGCTTTCGACCGTGCACATGTTCTGGCACGAGGAGACCACCGCGCGCAAGCTCGACCTCGCGTTTGCGAAGCGCTACGGCTACGTGCCGCCGAAGGGCTACCAGGGCGCGGGCGCCGGCAACTGCGACTGCCGCGTCGCCGGCACGAACCTCGACTTTGAAAAGCTGATGACGCTCGGCTTCGACGGCCTCGACCGCGAGATCGACGCGGCGGCCGAAAAGAACGGCGCGTCCTCGTTCTACACCGCGCTCAAGATGTGGATCGAAAGCCTGCGCGGCGCGTGCGCGCGCTACCGCGAGCAGGCGCTTGCGTTCAGCGAAACCGCGCAGAGCGAGACGGCGCGCAGACGCTTCGCCGCGCTGGCCGACGCGCTCCTCGCGATCCAGCACAACCCGCCGAAGACGTTCCTCGAGGGCGTGCAGCTGATGTGGATCTACGCGGTCAGCTCCGACCTGATGAACTACGGCCGCATGGACGACTACCTCGGCGGGCTCTACGCCGCCGACGTCGACGCCGGACGCATCACCGAGGAGGACGGCGTCCAGATCGTGCTCGCGCTCTACAAGCACTTCAAGGAGATCAACAAGATCCACGACTGCCGCGTGATCATCGGCGGCCTCGGCCGCCGCCGTCCCGAAGCGGCGGACCGCCTCGCCATGGTCATCATGGAGGCCTCCCGCCGGTTCCGCGAGGTCGTGCCGCAGCTCACGCTGCGCTACTACAGCGGCATGAGCGAGGAAGTCTTCCGCAAGGCGATGGAGGTCAACGCCGAGGGCACGACGTTCCCGATCATCTATTCCGACGAAACGAACATCCCCGCGGTGCAGAAGGTCTACGGCGTTTCCCGCGAGGAGGCCGAGCAGTACGTGCCGTTCGGCTGCGGCGAATACGTGCTCGTCGGCCGCAGCGTCGGCACGCCGAACAACGGCATCAACGCGCTCAAGGCGCTCGAGATCGCGCTGCACAACGGCGTCGACAAGTTCCAGAACGTCCGCTGCGGCGTGGAGACCGGCGCGCTCTCCGAATTCGACACCTTCGAGAAGCTGTACGACGCGGTGCTCGCGCAGCTCAAGCCGATCATCGACAGCTTCGCCGTGCACAAGTACCTGAACTACGCGGTCGCCGGCGAAAACGCGCCGTACCTGCACCTGAGCCTGCTGCTCGACGACTGCATCGCGCGCGGCAAGCCGGTCTTTGAGGGCGGCGTGCGCTACCTGAACGCCTCGAGCGAGATGTTCGGCATCATCAGCTGCGCCGACAGCCTGACGGCGATCAAGACGCTCGTCTACGACCAGAAGCGCTTCACGCTGGAGGAGCTCGTCCACATCCTCGACTGCGACTTCGAGGGCTACGACGCGGAGCGCAGGCTCTGCTTAGACGCGCCCAAATACGGCAACGACGACGATGCGGCCGACGCGATGGCGACGCGCCTGTTCGCGGACCTCGCCGACATGACGATCGCCGCGGGCAAGGCCGCCGGGCTCGACCACTACAACATCGTCAGCGTCAACAACTCGATGAGCGCGGAGTGGGGCAGCCTGTGCGAGGCCTCCGCCTGCGGCAGAAAGCGCGGCAGCGCGATGGCGAACGGAAACGGTGCTTCGATCGGCGCGGATAAGAACGGCATCACCGCCCTGCTCAACTCGATGTCGAAGTTCGACAATTCGAAGCACGTCGGCGTCATCAACAACGTCCGCTTCACGAAGGAGCTCTTCGCCGGCTCGATGGATAAGGTCGGCGCCGTGCTCAAGGCGTTCTACGAAAACGGCGGCGTGCAGACGAACCTCTGCGTCGTCGGGCGCGACGACCTCGAAAACGCGATGGCGCACCCGGAGAATTACCAGAACCTGCTCGTGCGCATCGGCGGCTTCAGCGCGCGCTTCGTCACGCTGAACCCGGTCGTCCAGCGCGAGATCATCGAGCGCAC
>NHCFR01400__coassemble_1106_pt1 | contig 14863 bp, 13 predicted proteins | sample NHCFR01400__metabat2_high_PE_040 | metagenome-assembled genome bin NHCFR01400 | reverse complement strand
GTTTTCCGGAAAATTTTACAAACGGTTTACAGACGCTTTTTGAAAAGCGCGGTGCGAAATCCGGCGTTTTTCCGCGCGGCGTTTACATAAAAAACACGGTTGTGAAAAGCTGTGGAAATCGGATTTCAAGCGGAAAGCGGGTTTTCAACACTTTCCACAGAGTTTTCCACATGGGGTGTGGGAAAATGCGGATACGCCTTATGTCAACCCGCGCGGCAAAGCGGATATTACGGAGCGTATAGGCGCTTCGGGTCGAATCCGCGGGGCAGAATTTGCGAAAATTGTGAATATTTATTCTCTCCTGCCGAAGCCCGGCGAAGCGGCCGGAACGCGGCGGGATCTGCGGCGCGGCGCGCGCCGTTTGCTGCGCTTCGCCTTTTCGTGCGGCGGGCCGTCGAAAAAACGCGCAAAAAACGCCCGAAAAGCCGCGGCAATTTTATCCGTATGAGTTGCAATCCACGGCAAAAGTATGGTATAATCCCTGTATATTGCGAAAGTATGCGTAACGGAAAGGAAAACGCGGCCTCATGGAGAAAGAAAGAGAAAATGATGTGATCGCCGGGCGCAACGCCGTGGCGGAGGCGCTTCGGGCAGGCAGGCCGATCGACAGGATCTATGTGCGGCGCGGGGACCGGACGGGCTCCGTGCATGCGATTCTGCGCATGGCGAAGGAAGCGGGCGTAGCCGTCAAGGACGTGGACGCCCGGAAGCTCGACGCAATGTGCGGCGGGGAAAACCACCAGGGCATCGCGGCCGTGGCGGCCGTGCATGCGTTTTCCGAAACGGAGGATATTTTTGCGCTGGCCGAAAGCCGCGGCGAGCCGCCGTTTCTGATCGTCTGCGACGAGATCGCGGACCCGCACAACCTCGGCGCGATCATCCGCACCGCGGAGTGCGCGGGCGCGCACGGCGTCGTGATCCCGAAGCGGCGCAGCGTCGGGCTGACCGCTGCGGTCGGCAGGGCGTCCGCGGGCGCGGTCGAGTACCTGCCGGTCGTGCGCGTGCCGAACATCGCGTCGTTCCTCGACGAGATCAAGGCGCGCGGCGTGTGGGTCTATACGGCGGATATGGACGGCACCGACTGGTGCCAGACCGATTTTTCCGGCCCGGCGGCGCTCGTCGTCGGCTCGGAGGGGTTCGGCGTATCGCGCCTTGTCAAGGAAAAATCAGATTTTATTGTTTCCCTGCCGATGAAGGGCAGGATCAACTCCCTGAACGCCTCGGTGGCCTGCGGCATTCTCTGCTATGAGATCGCGCGGCAGCGGGCGGGCATCAGAGCAAAAGGAGGCATGTGAGATGAGCGCGGAAAATCGCTTTACATTGGAAGATATTCTGGCGGAACAGCGGCGCGCGCGCGAGGCGGCCGCGGAAGGCGCCGCACAGGCGGAGCCGGAGGCGCAGCCCGAAGCGCCCGCAGAGCAGGCGGCGGAGGCGCCCGAGGCGGAACCGGAAGAGGCGCAGGAAGAGGCGCCGCAGGCGGAGGACGCCGGGGAGAGCGCCGCACCGGTCGCGCCGCAGAGCGAGGCCCCCGCACGGCAGGCGCCCGCCGCTCCGGCGGACGCGGAGCCCACGGCGGTCGAGACCGTGGAAACGCCGTACACCGAGGAGGAGCGCAGCGAAAACAAGCGCAAGAAAAAGCGCGGCCTGTTCGGACGGCGGAAGGACAAAAAAGAAAAGAAAGAGAAAAAGAAGAAAGAGGACTTCGACGCGTCGGAGGACATGTATTACGGCATCCAGCTCAAGCCCATCGACGAATACACGCGCAGTTTCGACGCGACCGGCGAGATCTCGCGGGAGGACGAGGGCTTCAAAAAGCTGTTCGACGAAAACACGGCCGAGCTCGACGACGAGGTGGCGAAGGACTTTGAGCGCTTGCAGCGCGAGCGCCGCCGCCGCGTGGCCGAAGCCGTAGAAAACGCCGGCGTCGACATCGACGAGGTGGAGAACGAGCTGGGCATCGTCGCGCCGGTGCCGGTCTCCGCGTTTGCGGGCGACCCGTACGCGAAGCAGCACGGCATCGAGGTGGAATCCGGCAAGGGCGAGGAAAACCTGCCGGAGTTCCAGAAGGCCATGCTGCAGGACGCGCAGACGCGCACGATGGAGATCAAGCTCGACCTGGACAGCGACACGATCGGCGTCCAGCAGGCGAAGGTCGTGCCGGAGGTCAGCGAGGACTCGGTGCGCCGGATCCTCGAGACCGTGCAGGAGGCGCCGGAGGACGCGCCGCCGGTGCGCGAGGATATGGAGGAAATCAGCTCGGTGCGCGTCGCGTCGGAGGAGCCGGAGGCGGAAGAGCCGATCGGCGAGTTCGACGACGTGTCGAGCTTTTCGGAGGAAAAGCGCGCCGAAATGGAAGAGGCGCAGCCGCAGGAGGCGGACGGCGAACAGCCCGAGGCGGGCGCAGCGCCGGAAGCGGCGGCCCCGGCCGCTGAAGGGGGCGAAGCGGCCCCCGAGCCGCAGGCCAGGATCTCCGTGCCGGTCAACGACGTGACGGAATACAGAAAGCGCGACCTGCCGGTGCACATCATCAACGCGGACGTGCTGCAGAGCGCCCTGCTCAGCGAGGCGCGCATCTATTCGGAAGACAGCAATACGAGCGCGGCGGCCGGCCGGCACCGGCTGAAGATCCGGTTCGGCGACAAGGATGCGGAGGAGGCCCCGGAGACGACGGCCGAAGCGAGCAGCGACGAGCAGCTCGACGACTTCACCGGCCCGGCCGATGCGAAGAGCGTTTCGCACGACCTGCGCGCGACGATGCGCGAGCTGACGCTCCGCACGCTCGTGACCGGCCTGAGCACGGCGGTCCTGCTGATCGCCTCGTTCATCGCGGAAGCCGCCTTCAGCCCGAACACGACGGATACGGGCGGCGCCATCGGATACACGATCGTTTCCCTGATTTTCCTGCTGATTGCGGTCGGCTTCTGCGCGAAGTCGCTCCTGAACGGCCTGCGCGCGCTGCTGCAGTTCCGCGCGAATTCGGACAGCGCGGCGGCCGTGGCGGCGGCGGCCGTGCTGATCCAGACGATCTGCACGCTGTTCTCCTCGAGCGCGCTCGCGACCGGGCAGGTCCACCTGTACGCAGGCATTGCGGCGGGCATCCTGTTCCTGAATTCGCTCGGCAAGCTGACGATGATCCGGCGCATCCACTCGAACTTCCGCTTCGTGGCGTCCCGCGAGCAGAAGTACACGGTGCGCATTTTCGACGATTACAACACCTCGCTGAAGCTCGCGGGCTCTTCGGTGGTTTCGCAGCCCACGATCGCGTACCAGCAGAAGGCGGGCTTCTTGAAGCGTTTCCTGCAGATCTCCTATGAGCCGGACCCGGCGGAGACGGCCTCGCAGATGCTGGCGCCGGTCGGGCTCGTCGCCTCGCTGCTGCTGTGCGTCGTGGCGCTCGTCATCACAAAGGACGCGTCGCTGGCGATCACGGCGCTCGCGGCTTCCTGCTGCGTCTGCGTCGCGGTGACGAACATGCTGGCGGTCAATCTGCCGATCAGCCGCCTGTCGCACCGGATGCGCCGCGCCGGCGCGATGGTCTCGGGCTATGAGGCGATCAAGCGCATGAGCGCCGTCAACGCGGTGCTCGTCGATTCGGCGGACCTGTTCCCGCGCGGCACCGTCGTGCTCAACGGCGTCAAGCCGTTCGAGCAGGAGGGGCTGGAGGAGGCCATCCTCAAGGCCGGCGCGCTGATGCAGGCGCTCGGCGGCCCGCTCTGCGGCGTTTTCGAGCAGGTGCTCAGCGAGTACGAGGGCGAGCTGCCCGAGGTTGAAAAGGGCCGCTTTGAGGCCGGCAACGGCGTTGTCGGCACGGTGGACGGCAGCGAGATCCTGATCGGCTCGCGCGCGCTGCTCCTCTCCCACGGCGTCGAGGCGCCGGAGCAGGCGCTGGAGGACCGCTACGCCACCGGCAGCCGCCAGATCCTCTACGTGGCGGCGGACGGCGTGCTCAGCGCCATGTTCATCCTCACCTACAACGCGGACCGGAAGAAGAAGGCGGAGATCGCCGAGCTCGAGCTCAACGGCGTTTCGCTGCTCGTCCGCTCGTCGGATGCGAACCTCACGCCGCAGTTCATCGGCCGCCTGTTCGGCATCGACGCCTCGGCGATCAACGTGATCGGCGCGGAGACGGACAGCGCCTGCGACCGCCTCGTGACCGGCCAGGTCGACCGCGCGGACGCCTATGTCGCGACGAAGGGCCGCGTGGAATCGATGATGAGCGTCGTGTCCGCCTGCATCGACGAGAAGAAGAACATCAGCTTCATCGTCGCGATGCAGAACGCGGCCGTGATCATCGGCTTCGTGCTGGTGGCGTTCCTCACGTTCATCGCGGGCGTCAGCCAGATCTCGTCGTTTGCGCTATTCATCTACGAGCTGTTCTGGATCGTCGCGGCGGTCATCCTGCCGCGCTTCAAGAACAAGATCAAATAAAAAGCAAAGCGCATGCAAAAAGCGGTCCGTCCCCCTGCGGGGCGGGCCGCTTTTCGGCATCTGATGCACAGGGGCTTTGGGCCATGCACGACAACGGCGCGGGCTGCGTAAAATGGCGTAGTGCAGGGCTATGCGGGGTTACAGCGCGGGGAAATGGGGTGGTACCATCCGGATCCTCTCGCCGCCCGTCCCGTTCGCGTTCTGCTTTGAGTCCGTCGGGCACCTGATGGACGCGGTGGGCCGGGCTGTCCATACACTGCACGTGCTGTCCTCCGCTCTGGGGCGGATCGGCAGCCGCTTTTTCCTCTGCGTGACGGTGCGCTTTTCGGAGCGCATCGCGGCGCGCAGCCTGTTTTCCGAATACGGCGTGTTTGTGGGCGCGGGGCGGCTGGTGGCGTCGTACATCGGCGAGCACGCCGACGCCTTCATCCCGGACGCCGTGGCGAAGATGGGCCGGTATCTGACGCTGTGACGGCGCGCAATGCCGCGCCGCCTGTCCGAAAGCATAAAAAAACTGCCGGCCGCAGTCCGTGTTGCGGCCGGCAGCTTTTTGCTGCAGGGTTATACGCCGAGCGCCTCGACGAGCGCGTTCAGCTTTTCGGTGTCGCTGCCGGTGGCGAAGATCAGCGTCGCGCCGTTGCGGTAGAGCAGCGTCGTCGTGCTGTCGTCGCTGAAATAGAAGCGGTTGTACTCGCTGGAGTCGACGAACCGCTCGCCGCTCTGCCCGGTCTTGACGCCGCTGAGCATCTGCGCGTAGTTGGAGCGGGCCGTGTCCGAGGCGGCGAAGATGAAGAAGCCGGCGCTCGCGTTTTCCTCGCTGACGGTCAGCGCCGTCAGAATGGTCGAGGTGTCGAAATCCGCGATGCTGTCGGTCGCCGTGAAGCCCGCGGTCTCGCAGGCGGCGGTGAAGTCCTCGGCGGTCACGCTGCGGCGGCCGGAACAGCCGGTCAGCGCGATGCAGAATACGAGCATCAGGGCGGTCAGCAGAAAGGGTAGCCGGTGGTTATTTCTCATGTCGTTTGCTCCTTACCGTGCAAAAAATCAGAAAGATGAGGAAAAAGCCGGTCAGGCAGCCGGCGGTGTCGAGCCAGACGTCGAGCAGGGACGAGCCGCGCCCGCTGAAGATCTGGATCGTCTCGTCGATGGCGGCGGCAAAAAAGCCGAGCGCCGGAAAGTCGAGCAGCCGGCGGCCGCGCGCGAGCGGCCTGCCGTTTCGGTCCAAAAGGAGGTTCAAAAGCAGGGAAAGCTCGGCGCCGAGCAGGGCGTACTCCGAAAAATGGGCCGCCTTGCGCAGCAGGAATTCGTCGACCGGCACGTGCAGAAGCTGCTCGAGCCACGCGCGCAGCGAGCCGCTCATCGCGCCCGAGGCGGCGCCGCTCTGCAGCGAATTGCCCCAGATGAACGCGAGCGTCAGCCCGAGCAGCACCCCGAGGACGAGGCCCGTGCGCCGGTTGCGCCGTATTCGGTTTTGTGCTTCCAAGGCGCAGCCTCCTTTGCCGTGCATTTATAGAAATTTTACCACGCGCGGCCGCGCAGCACAATGCCGTAACAGAAATTTAATAATTTTGTGCGCCCGGAAATGGCCGGCGTAAACCTTGCGGCGGCGCGGGGAGTATGGTATACTGTAGGAAAATGGCCCGGTGCGGCCGTTTGAGATCCGGGGCGTGCGGCGCATCTGCGCAGGGCGCGCCGCCCGGGCGAATATCCAGTGCAGGAGGTGGCGGCCGTGCGGCGGACGCTCAGGAAAATAACGGCTCTGCTGACGTGCGCCGTGCTGGCGGCGTCGCTGTCGGCCTGCGGGGAGATCACGGGGCTGGACGCGCAGGCGCTGATGTCCCCCCCGCGGACGACGGCGGACCGGCAGGCGATCTACACGCTGATGTGCGGCGAGGAAAGCGACGTGACGCTGATCTACCCGAAAAACGGCGATTACCGCTCCGCGATCATCTCGCGCGACCTCAACGGCGACGGCGTCGCGGAGGTGGCCGGCTTCTGCGCCAACGGCGACGCGGGCGGCATCCGCCTGCAGTTCATGACGAAGGACGCCGACGGCGCCTGGTACTCGCTCGCACAGTTCACCTCGGCGGCGACGCAGGTGGACCGCGTGTTCTTCGGCGATCTGACCGGGGACGGCACGGAGGAGGTCGTCGTCGGCTGGGGCGACCCGCAGACCGCGACGGCCAGCGTTTCGGTCTACAGCATCGAGTCCGGCAGCGTGCGGGAGCTCTCGATGAACGCCGTGACCTACAGCGAAATGCTGCTGACCGATTTCGACGGCGACAGCGTGCAGGAGCTGTTCGTGCTGAGCACGGCGCAGGCGGTTACCGGTGAGGAGACCGTGACGGCGCCGCTCGGGCGGCTGTACCGGTTCGACGGCGAGCAGCCGTACGTGGCGCTGACCGTGCCGCTCGACTCGGCGGTGACGCGCTATTCCGGCGCGCTGTTCACGCAGATCAACACCGCGCGCAGCGCCGTCGTGCTCGACGGCGTCAAGGCGGACGGGCGCATGGTGACGCAGGTCGTCGGCTACGACGAGGTCGCCGAGCGGCTGCTCGCGCCGCTGTCGGAGTCGGGGGCCGTGAACCCCACCGACCGGGACACGGCGGTGTCCGTCTCCGCGCGCGACATCAACGGCGACGGCGTGACCGAGCTGCCGACGGCGGCGCTCGTGATGGAGCCGGCCGAGGGCGGCACGGCGGACTCGACCGCCTACACGGTCACGTGGAATACATACAGCCTTTCGGACAACACGCTGACGCCCGTGTGCAGCAGCATCATCAACACGGCGGAAAACTACATCGTCGTGCTGCCCGAAAGCGAATCGCTGCTCGCCTGCGCGAACGATTCGGTCACGCGGACCTCCACCTTTTTCCGCTATGAGCGCATGGGGGCCGGGCCGATCGGCCGCGAGGACCTCTTCTCGATAACGGTCTACTCCGAGGAGGCGTGGGCCGAGCGCGGGGAAGAGGAAAGGGAAGACGAAATCTATCTCAACAGCATGGGCGGACGGATCTATGTGCTGACGGTGCTCGACCCCTCCCTTTCGGAGGACAGCGCGCTGATCCGCGCCGTGTGCGAGGATTTTCAGATATTGAACGAGTAAGGGAGAAAGGATGCAAAGCGATGAGAAAGATCCTGGTTGCCGAGGATGAACAGAATATCCGCGAATTTGTGGTGATCAACCTGAAGCGCGCGGGCTACGAGGCCGTGGAAGCGGCGAACGGCGAGGAGGCGCTGCGCCTGTACGAGCGGGCGAACGGCGATTTCGACGTGGCGATCCTCGACATCATGATGCCCGGCGAATACGACGGCCTGGAGGTCTGCAAGCGGCTGCGCAAGCAGAGCAGCTCGATCGGCATCATCCTTCTGACGGCGAAAACGCAGGAGATGGACAAGGTCACCGGCCTGATGATGGGCGCCGACGACTATGTGACGAAGCCGTTCAGCCCGTCGGAGCTTGTGGCGCGCGTGGATGCGGTCTACCGCCGCGTCGCGCAGTTTTCCCACGCGGCCGAGCCGAACTTTTCGGAGGAGCTGCGCTCGGGCGCGTTCGTGCTGAACCTGCGCAACCGCTCGTTCACGAAGAACGGCAGGCCGGTGGAGCTGACGCAGGTGGAGTTCCAGATCATGGAATACTTTTTCTCGAACATCGGCAAGGCGCTCAAGCGCATCGACATTTTAAAGCATGTCTGGGGCAGCGGCTACGTCGGCGAGGAGAAGATCGTGGACGTCAACATCCGGCGCCTGCGCATGAAGATTGAGGATGAGGCGAGCAGCCCGCGCCATATCGTGACCGTGTGGGGCGTCGGCTACCGCTGGGACCAGTAAGACAGGGGAGAGGCACGTGCAGACGAAGAAAAAACGGGAGGGTACCGTGTTCCGCAACGGGATCGCCCGCCGCTGGCTTTTGAACAGCCTCGGCGTGATGATCCTGCTGCTTGCCGCGTGCATCACGGCGCTTTCGTTCGTCGTGCAGAGCTACGCGTACAACGGCATCCAGATGACGCTGGTCGGCCGCAGCGACGAGCTGCCCACCGTGCTTTCCTCCAGCATGAAGACGGTGAACGAATTCAACGCCGCGGCGCGCAGCTACACGGAGAATTTCCCCGACAAGAACCTGATGGAGGTCATGGCGGTCAGCCGCACCGGCAAGATCCTCTCGACCTCGACGGGCTTTGCGCCGGACCAGACGCAGACGATGCCGGACTACGAGAGCGCGATGCACGCGTCCTCCGGCTACGGCTACTGGATCGGCAAGCTCACGAGCGGCGAAAAGGTCATGGCGATCACGCGCGTGGTGCGCGGCGCGAACGGCGCGGTGCTCGGCGCGGTGCGGTACGTCGTCTCGATGGAGCGCGCCGACCGGCAGATCACCTTTGTGGTGCTGTGCCTCGTCGGCGTCGGCATTCTGATCATCGCGCTCGTCACGCTTTCCGGCCTGTACTTTGTGCGCTCGATCGTCAAGCCGATCCGCGCGCTGAACGCCACGGCCGAGAAGATCGCGCAGGGCAATTTCGACGTGCGCGTCAAGAAGGACAAGAACGACGAGATCGGCGCGCTGTGCGAGTCGATCAACGACATGGCCGCGGAGCTCGGCGCGGCGGAAAAGATGAAGAACGACTTCATCTCCTCCGTCTCCCACGAGCTGCGCACGCCGCTGACGGCCATCAAGGGCTGGGCGGAGACGATCCAGAGCGGCGGCGTCGGGCGCGAGACGTATGAAAAGGGCATGAGCGTCATCATCCGCGAGTCGGAGCGCCTCTCCGGCATGGTGGAGGAGCTGCTCGACTTTTCGCGCATGCAGAGCGGCCGCATGCGGCTGATCATGAACAAAATCGACCTGCTTGCGGAGCTGGACGAGGCGGTGTACATGTTCACCGACCGCGCCCGCACCGAGCACAAGACGCTGATCTACGACGAGGAGGACACGATGCTTTCGCCGATCCTCGGCGACGTCAACCGGCTGCGGCAGGTCTTCATCAACATCATCGACAACGCCCTGAAGTACACGAACCCGGGCGGCACCGTGCGCGTTGCGGCGTATGAGGACGACGGCTTCATCCGCGTCGTCATCAAGGACAACGGCTGCGGCATCCCGGCCGAGCACCTGCCGAACGTGAAGCGGAAGTTCTACAAGGCGAACCAGAACGTGCGCGGCAACGGCATCGGCCTTGCCGTCGCGAACGAAATCATGGAGCTGCATTCCGGCTCGCTCGACATCGACAGCCAGGAGGGCATCGGCACGACGGTGATCATCACGATCCCGACGATGAAGAAGCTCGAGACGAACCCGGAGCTTTCCAATACGACGAAGATCCCGTCCGTCACGGGGCGGGTGCAGGTCGTCGAGCGCAAGCAGGACGACTGATCTCTTTTTTCAGAAAGGACAAGTACATGACAAAACGCGTTACCTCCATCGGCGGCCAGGCGCTGCTCGAGGGGATCATGATGGTCGGGCCGAAGAAAAACACCGCGGCTTTCTGCGACGAGGACGGCCATATCACGACGGAGGACATCACGGCGCCTTCGCTGCGGGAGAAATACCCGATTCTCAAAAAGCCGTTTCTGCGCGGCGTGTTCGCGATGATCGACACGCTGCGGCTCGGCCTGAAGGCGCTGACGCTTTCGGCCGAAAAGGCCGGCCTCGAGGACGAGGCGGAGAGCGAATCGAAATTTGACCGGTGGCTCTCGGAAAAATTCGGCGACAAGGTGATGAACGCCGTCGTCATGATCGGCGGCGTGCTCGGCGCGGCGCTCGCGATCGTGCTGTTCTTCTTCCTGCCGACCGTGCTGTTCAACTGGCTGGAGCCGCTTCTCGGCGCGTGGTTCAGCGGCTGGCGGTCCGTGTTCGAGGGGCTGCTGCGCATCCTGATCTTCGTCGGCTACATCGTGCTCGTTTCGCGCATGCCGGAGATCAACCGCACGTTCCGCTACCACGGGGCCGAGCACAAGACGATCTTCTGCTATGAAAACATGCTGCCGCTCACGGTGGAAAACGTGCGCAGGCAGAAGCGCTTCCACCCGCGCTGCGGCTCGAGCTTCATGATCCTCATGCTGCTGATCGGCATCCTGATCGGCTTTTTCATCCCGTTCGAAAACCCGCTCCTGCGCACGGCCTGCAAGCTGCTGTGCCTGCCGCTCGTCGTCAGCATCGGGTATGAGCTCATCAAGCTCTGCGGGCGGCACGACAACCTCGCGACGCGCATCATCGCCGCGCCGGGGCTGTGGTTCCAGCGGCTGACGGTCAAGGAGCCGGACGACAAGATGATCGAGGCGGCGATCGCCGCGATGGAGGCCGTGATCCCCGAAAACGGCGAGGACCTCGTGCGATGAGCATCCGGTCGCTGTACAACGAGGCGCGGCAGGCGCTCGGCGCGGCGTCCGACGACCCGGCGTTCGAGGCGGCCTGCCTGATGCAGCGCTTTTTCGGCATGGACCGCGCGGCGGTGCTGACGCACGGTGAACGCGAGCCGGACCCGGCGGCGGAAGCGGAATTCCGCGCGGCGGTCGGCCGGCGCACGGCCGGCGAGCCGCTGCAGTACATCCTCGGCGAGTGGGATTTCATGGCGCTGACGCTCCGCTGCGGGCCGGGCGTTCTGATCCCGCGCGACGACACGGCCGTGCTCGTGGAAGCGGCGGCCGAGCGCCTGCACGGCGCGCAGGCGCCGCGGGGGCTGGACCTCTGCGCCGGCACCGGCGCGGTGGGGCTGATGCTCGCGCTGGAGACGGGCGCTTCGGTCACGGCCGTCGAAAAGTTCGGCGCGGCGCTCGGCTACCTGCGCGAAAACCTCGCGCGCTGCCCGCAGCTTGCGGTTGAGGCGCTGCAGGGCGACGTGCTGGAGCCGGCGTTTGCCGCGTCCGTGCCCGGCGGGCTGGACTTCATCGTGTCCAACCCGCCGTATATCGAGACGGCGGCGCTGCCGGGCCTGCAGCGCGAGGTGCGGCGCGAGCCGCAGACGGCGCTCGACGGCGGCGCGGACGGCCTCGTCTTTTACCGCGCGATCTGCGCGCTGTGGGCCGGAAAGCTGCGGCCCGGCGGCGTGCTGGCGGTCGAAATCGGCGAGGAGCAGGGCGAAGCCGTGGCGGCGCTGTTCAAAGGCGCGGGGCTTAGCGATATCCGCGTCCACAAAGACACGGCCGGTCTCGACCGCGCGGTGTCGGGCGTGCGCTGAGAGAAAGCCCCGGGCGCGCCGCCGGCGGGTCTGCGCCGCGCTGTCGCCCGCGGGCGAAAATATTTGGAAAAATTAAGGGAAAAGGTGATTCAAATGGTCAAGCATGTTCTGATGATCAAGCTCAAGGACAACGCGCAGGCGGAGTGTGAAAAGCTGCGCGATCTGTTCCTCACGATGAAGGGCCGCGTGCCGCAGGTGATCGACGTCGAGGCCGGCGCGGACTTCCTGCATTCGGACCGCTCGTTCGACGTCTGCCTGTATGTGACGCTCGAGAGCCCGGAGGCGCTCGAGGCCTACCAGCAGGACCCGTACCACTGCGAGGTTGTCAAGACGTATGTGGCCTCCGTGCGGGAAAAGGCGGTTGCGGTCGACTATATCGTTTGAGCTGCGGACGCTGCCGTGCGCCGGGCGCCTTTCGGGGAGCGCGGCGCTTTTTTTCGGAAACGGCGCCGCGTGAAAACCGGAACAGGGGGAAACTATGGTAAGGGATATGACGAAGGGCAGCCCGGTCCGGCTGCTTCTGGCGTTTGCGGCGCCGCTTCTGGTCGCCAACATCTTTCAGCAGCTTTACACGGTCGTCGATGCGGTCGTGCTCGGCCGCGGCGTCGGCGTGCGTGCGCTGGCGGCGGCCGGCTCGACCGGCTCCGTGCACTTTCTCGTGTTCGGCTTCATCACGGGCCTGACGCACGGGTATTCGATTCTGATCTCGCAGAAGTTCGGCGCGGGCAGCGCGGCCGGCGTGCGCCGCGCCGTCGCGAATTCGGCGTACATCGCGGTGCTCTCCTCGGCGGTCATCACGGTGCTGAGCCTCGTCTTTTCCCGCGGGCTGATGGAGCTGATGCAGACGCCCGCCGATATTTTTGAGGATGCGCTGCTCTACATCCGCATCATCTTCATCGGCATCTTCGCCACGGTCTTTTACAACGTGCTGGCGAGCATCCTGCGCGCGCTCGGCGACAGCGTCTCGCCGCTCGTCGTCATCCTCATCAGCTCGGCGGTCAACGTGGGGCTCGACGTGCTGTTCGTCATGGTGTTCCGCTGGGGCGTCGCGGGCGCGGCCTGGGCCACGGTGCTCGCGCAGCTGCTCTCGGGCCTGATGTGCCTTTTCGTGCTCAGCCGCATGGAGCTGATGCGGTTCGAGCAGGGGGATGCGCGGCCGGACGGCGCGATGCTCCGCGAGCTTCTGCGCCTCGGCGTGCCGGTCGGCGTCATGAATTCGGTCACGGCGGTCGGCGGCATGATCCTGCAGGGCGTCGTCAACGGCTTCGGCTCCACGACGGTCGCGGCGTACACGGCGGGCTCGAAGATCCTGTCGCTCGCCGAGCAGCCGGGCAACATCGTCGGGCTTTCCCTCGGCACGTATGTGGGGCAGAACCTCGGCGCCGGGCGGCTGGACCGCATCCGTGCCGGCGTGCGGCGCGCGATCGCGATATCGCTGTGCGTCAATGCGGTGATCGGCGCGGCGCTGATCCTGTTCGGCCGGGAGCTTGTGGCGCTGTTCGTCTCCGGCGCGGAGCAGGCGGTCATCGAGGCCTCGTACCCATACCTCTTCGCGGTCGGCGCGATGCTGTGGGTGCTCGGCCTGCTGTTCGTGTACCGGTTTTCGCTGCAGAGCATGGGTGACACGGTGGTGCCGATGCTCTCCGGCGCGCTGGAGCTGCTTCTGCGCATTTCGATCGTCCTGCTGCTCGCCAACGTGTTCCGGCTGGGCTTTCTCTCCGTCTGCATCGCAGAGGTTTCCGCCTGGCTCGGCGCGGCGGTGCTGCTCTGCGCGACGTATTATTGCCGTGCGGCGAAGGCCGCACAGGGGGCTGTGTTGAAAAGATAAGTTTGTGAAAGGATAAGGTTTCTATGGCAAAAACAGAACGGATTCAAAGCATGACGCAGGGCCGCCCGGCGAAGCTGATCTTCACCTTCGCGATCCCGCTGATGCTCGGCAACGTCTGCCAGCAGCTTTACACGGTCGTCGATACCGCGATCGTCGGGCAGGCGCTCGGCGTCAACGCGCTGGCGGCGCTCGGCGCGGCGGACTGGCTGAACTGGCTGGTGCTCGGCGTCATTCAGGGCTTTGCGCAGGGCTTTTCAATCCATATGGCGCAGCGCTTCGGCGCGAACGACGAGGAGGGCCTGAACCGCTCGATCGGCGCGACCATTTCGATTGCGGCGGCCTTTTCGGTGCTCCTGCTCATCGTGAGCCAGGCGACGATGGACCCGATCCTGCGCGCGATGAACACGCCGGAGGAGGTCATCGGCGGCGCGTTCACTTACCTGCGCATCATGTTCGCCGGCATCCCGATCATCATGGCGTACAACGTGCTCGCGAGCATCCTGCGCGCGCTCGGCGACAGCCGCACGCCGCTCTACGCGATGCTGATCGCCTCGGTCATCAACATCGTTCTGGACCTGCTCTTTGTCATGGTGTTCCACTGGGGCATCGCGGGCGCCGTCATCGCGACGGTGATCGCGCAGCTCTTCGCCGCGCTGTACTGCCTGCGGGCCGTGCTGCGCATCCGCATCATCCGGCTCAAAAAGGCGTACTTCCTGCCGGATCCCGTTCTGGCGCGCCGCCTGCTCGGCCTCGGCCTGCCGGTCGCCGCGCAGAACATGATTATCGCGATCGGCGGCATGGTCGTGCAGTCGGTCGTCAACCGCTACGGCGTGCTGTTCGTTGCGGGCTTCACGGCGACGAACAAGCTGTACGGCATTCTGGAAATCGCCGCGACCTCGTTCGGCTACGCGGTCACGACGTATGTGGGCCAGAACCTCGGCGCCGGGCTGCTCGGCCGCATCCGCAAGGGCATGCACGCCGCGACGTGGATCGCGCTGCTGACCTCGGCGGTCATCACGGCCGCCGTGCTGCTGCTCGGGCGCTTTATGGTGGCGCTGTTCATCTCCGGCACGCCGGAGGAGGTCGCGCTCTCGACCGACGTCGCGGTCCACTACCTCAACATCATGAGCATCTGCCTGTCGGTCCTCTACATGCTGCACATTTACCGCTCCGCGCTGATGGGCCTCGGCGATACGGTCATGCCGATGGCCTCCGGCATCGTCGAATTCTTCATGCGCATCGGCGTCGCGATAATCCTGCCGGTCCTCATGGGGCAGGAGGGCATCTTTTACGCCGAGGTCGTGGCGTGGGCCGGCGCGGCGATCCTGCTCGTCGCGACGTATTTCGTGCGGATGAAGAAGCTCGAGCGCGAGCTGCCGTCGGCGGAAAAATGACGGCGCACAGGCAAGTTCATATCCGCTTTTACGCCGGCCGG
>NHCFR01400__coassemble_1023_pt1 | contig 15881 bp, 13 predicted proteins | sample NHCFR01400__metabat2_high_PE_040 | metagenome-assembled genome bin NHCFR01400 | reverse complement strand
CGCCGCAGCGGGCCGCCGTTATGGCAGGCGGCGCTTCAGAGGTTGTTTCGCGCGGCTGCGGGCTGAAAACTGTATAAGATGAGACAAAATAAGATGGGCTGCACCGCTTTGCATGAAACGGTGCAGCCCATCTGCGCTACGCGGAAACAGGATGCCCCGGCGGGCAGGACAACCGGCCGGGGCAGCAGGGCAGACGGATAGACAGAGCCTCCTCCGTAAATCTCCCAAACCAAAGCAATGGCGAATTCCCGGTTATTCTGTTTCCGATTTAACTATAAAACAAAATGTTATATTTGTCAAGATAACATTTTGTTTTGCCTATACTTTTCTTTAGAAGGTTTTCGAGAAAAGGGGCGGGCAAACAAAATGTATAAGAGGATACGCGACATGCGGGAGGACCGGGACCTGCTGCAGAAGGACATCGCCGCCTACCTGAACTGCACGCAGGTCTGCTACTCGCACTACGAGATCGGCAAGCGGGACATCCCGACCGGGGTCCTGATCCGGCTTGCGGCGTTTTACGGCACGAGCGTCGATTATCTGCTCGGCGTCACGGACGACCCGCGGCCCTACCCGCGGCCGCAGCATCCGAAATAGCTCACCGCACGAAGTGGACGCGGGCGGGGTCGTAGCGGTCCTGCTGCTGCGCGGGCTTGAGCGGGTAGCCGATCGAGAGAATCGCAAACGGCTCGAGCGCCGCGTCGACGCCGAGCGCCGCGCGCACCGCTTCCATGCGCTCGCGGCCCGGGGCGATGCCGCACCACACGGCGCCGAGGCCGAGCGACTCCGCCTCGAGCAGAATGTTTTCGGTTGCGGCGCTCAGGTCGATCAGCGCGTAGTCGGGCGCGGTGAGCCCTTCTTTGCGGTAGCAGGGCACGATGGCGGCCCCCGCGTTTTTGACGAAGCCGACGTAGGGGCTGCAGCCGGACAGGGCCTGAAGCCGCGCCCTGTCGGTGGTCACGTAAAACTCCCAGGGCTGCTGGTTGCGCGCGGAGGGCGCCGCCATGCCGGCCCGCAGCAGTCGTTCCAGCTTTTCGGGCTCGACCGGCCGGTCCGCGTAAGCGCGCACGCTGGTTCTTGTGAAAATGGCATCCATTGCGATCACCTTTCCTTATAAAGTTTCAAAATGATGGGTGGGCAGCGGCGCGCAGGGCGCGGCTGCCCGTGTCCTTTTCGCCTTTATTCTACGCCTGCGGGCGGGCAGAATCAACCGGAAAATCCATCGGGATATAAAAAAAGCGGGCGCTGCAGGAGCGTCCGCTTTGGCTTTATTCTTCTGCCGGGCTGTAGGCGTATTCCGGCGCAGAGATCTGCGTCATGGCCTCGCCGATGTTGAGGATGTGGTCGCCGATGCGCTCGAAGTCCGTCAGCAGCTCGGAATAGATGACGGCGGACTCGTCCGCGCCCGCGTGCATGCGCTGAAGCTGGTTCTGCCGCATGGCGTCGGTCATATCGTCGATCTTCTGCTCGAGCTGGGCGATCTTCTCCAGCCGGGCCGCGGTGATCGACTCCAGCGGGTAGATCAGCTGCATGGCCTCGAGGCTGACCGTCTGCATCTGGCGGATCTCCGCCTTGGTGTCCTCGGAGAAGTCGATCTTTTTCTGCTCCATCAGCTTTGTATATTCGCTGATGTTCATCGCGTGGTCGCCGATGCGCTCCAGGTTGCCGGAGATCTTGAAGAACGCGCTGATGCGCGCCGAATCGGCCTCGTTCGTCTCATAGACGATGACCGAGGAGATGTAGCTGGAAATCTCCTTGTTGAGGAAGTCGATCGTCTCCTCGGTGTCCTCCACCGCGGGCAGGCGCTTCGGCGTGCCGTCCAGCACGGTGAGGAAGCTCTCGCGCACGTTGTTTTCGACGATTTCCGCCATGCGGTTGAGCTCGCGGCTGATGCCGTTGATCGCGATGGCCGAGGTGCCGATGCGGTGCTGCTCATGGGTGTGGTCGACCGGCTTGATGTACAGCAGGCGGCGCTGGTTGACGTTGTCCGAGGCGCGGTCGGGCAGGATGCGCTCGGCGATCTTCGCAAGCTGCGTGCCGAAGGGCAGGAGCAGCAGCGTCGTCGTGATGTTGAAGGTGGTGTGCAGCGCTGCGATCTGGCCGGCCGGCGACGTGGGAAGCAGCGATTCAAACAGGTCGGTCAGCGGCGTCAGGATGCAGATCGTCGTGAAGATCACGGTGCCGATGACGTTGAAGAGCAGGTGGATGATCGTCGTGCGCTTTGCGTTGCGGCTTGTGCCGATCGAGGCCAGCACGGCCGTGATGCAGGTGCCGATGTTCTGGCCGAACAGGATGAAGGCCGCGCTGTGCAGGCCGATCAGGCCGCTCGAGGCGAGCGTCTGCAGGATGCCGACCGAGGCCGAGGACGACTGGATGATCGCCGTGAAGACCATGCCGACGAGGATGCCGAGCAGCGGGTTCGACATCTGCGTCATCAGGTTGATGAAGAATTCGGACTCGCGCAGCGGCGCCATCGCGTCGCTCATCATGCCCATGCCGAGGAACAGCACGCCGAGACCGGCGATGATCTGCCCCCAGTGGTGCAGGATCGGCTTTTTGAGAAAGACGACGAGCGCAACGCCGACAAAGGCGAGCAGCGGCGCCAGCGCGCCGACGTCGAGCGCGATCAGAAGGCCGGTCACCGTGGTGCCGATGTTGGCGCCCATGATGATCCAGACGGCCTGCCGCAGCGTCATCATGCCGGAGTTGACGAAGCCGACGACCATGACGGTCGTCGCCGAGGAGGACTGGATCGCCGCCGTGATGCCCGCGCCGACGAGCACGCCGAGAAAGCGGTTGGCGGTCAGCTTTTCGAGGATGCGCTTCATGCGGTTGCCCGCTGCAGCCTCGAGGCCGGCGCTCATCATCTGCATGCCGTAGAGGAAGAGCGCGAGACCGCCGAGCAGGCCGAGTACGTCTGAAATTTGCATTTCCATCACCATTTCCTTGTTTTCCGGTTTTTCGGCGTGCCGCGTCGAAAACGAAACGCTGTCCGGGAAAAGCGCTGCGGACTCCGCTCCCCGTTTTTTTGGCTCAAAAAAGAACGGCCCGGCCCGATCTCGACCGTGGAGATCAGGCTGCGCCGTTTTATTTCACTGCACAGACGAAGGTTGCCGCAGAAACGCCCATAATCGTGTTTTCCTTTACAAGACTCGCCGTTTTTAACTTTTATTTTACTTCCTTTTTACTCAATTATAAAAAATCGGCGCGGCCCTGTCAATTCATTCTCGAAACTTTACTTAAATTTTACATTGCCGGGCGGGACGCGCCGTGGTAAACGAAGGGCGGCGCGCCGGAAATAAGCGCGCGAAAAGGAAACAGGGAAAGAAAAAACGCCCGGCGCTTCCGTTCTGGAAGGGCCGGGCGTTCCTTGCGGTTCAGGTCACAGGCCGAGCACGTCGCGGATGTAGATGCGGGAGACTTCGGCCGAGTGGAAGTTGCAGACCTCCGGGCGGTCGAGCTCCACGCAGAGCACGCCGTCGTAGCCGACCTCCTCGAGCGCCGCCTTGACGGCCGGGAAATCGACCGTGCCGTGGCCGAGCGCGCGGAACGTGCCCATCTTGGCGGGGCCGACGGCGCTTCTGAGCGCGTATGTGTCCACGTCCTTGAGGTGCATGAAGCCGAGGCGGTCGCCGTACTGGCGGATCAGCGCGGCGGGGTCCATGCCGGCGAGCGTCGTGTGCGCGGTGTCGATGCACAGGGAGACGACCTCGGGGTTCGTGTGCGCCGCAAAGTAATCGATGTCGCTCTGCGAGAACACGCAGGTGCCGTAATGCGGGTGGAAGCAGACGGTCACGCCGCGCTCCTTGGCGTAGGCGCCGAGCTCGTTGACGATCGCGCACATCTTGTCGATCATCTTCGGGTTTGTCGGGCGCTCGCTCGGGCCGTCGTCGCCGAAGCCGCCGTTCTGGCAGTTGTACCACTTGCCGCCGACCGCCGCGAGGAAGTCGACCTGCTCCTTCGCGATGCGCAGCGATTCCTCCACGTCGAAGGTGAAGTGGCCGTAGAGGTTGACGAGCTCGACGCCGCAGTCCTTCTGGAGCTGCACGAGCGCCTCGGGGTTATCCTTGTAGTAGTCGCGGATGAACGCGAAGTTTTCCACATAGTCGTAGCCGAGGAATTTGCATTCCCTGAACGACTGCGCGAGCTGCTCCTTCGCGACCTCCGGGTCGGCGCTTTTGATCCAGGTCCATCCGGTGTAGCATACTTTCATCATGGTGATTCTTCCTTTCTTCAATCCGTTTGGGTTTGTTCTGCAGATTTGCGCGGCTTATCGCTCCGGCGCGGCGCTCAGTCGTCGAGCACGCCGTGGAGCGGGTTGTTCTGCATCGGGGCCGAGCGCTCGTAGCGGGTCTTGAGCGGCACGAGCGCCCCGCTCTGCGAGGATTTCGTGAAGCTCGTCAGGATCTCGAGCACATGGTGCTGCTGGCGGTAGTTCGCGCGGAAAGCGCGGCCGGTGCGCAGCGCCTTGCACATGTCGGCGAGGCCGAGCGCGCGGGAGTTTTCGGCGTAGTCGTACATCAGCGGGATCTCCTTGTAGCCCTCGTAGATGTTCGGCACGGTCTTGCGCTGGAGCGCCGGGTCGGTCTTCGGGGCCGCGGCCTGGTCCTCCGGGCGCAGCAGCAGCACCGGGCCGCCGAAGGTGTTCGGGTCGGGCACGGCGATCGTGCCGCGCGTGCCGTACACCTCAAAGCGCGCCTGCGCCTGCGGGCTGTAAAACACGTCGAAGGTCGTCAGGATCTGCGCGACGGCGCCGTTTGAAAACAGGATGTTGCCGCACAGGTGGGTGTCGACGTCCACGTCGATCGTCTCGCCGGCGTGCGGGTCCGAGGTGATGATGCGCTCGGAGAAGGACTTCTTCGTCATGCCCATGACGGCCTTCGCCTCGCCGAGCAGCTGCACGAGCGCCGTCACGTAGTACGGGCCCATGTCCATCATCGGGCCGCCGCCGCGCTTGTAGTAGAATTCCGGGTCGGGGTGCCACGTCTCGTGGCCGTGGCAGACCATCGCGCAGGTCGCGCCGATCACGTCGCCGATCATGCCGCTGTCGATGATCCGCCGCGCGGTCTGGATGCCGGCGCCGAGGAACGTATCCGGCGCGCCGCCGAGCAGCAGGCCCTTTTCCTCGGCGAGCGAGACGAGCGCGTCCGCCTCCTCCATATCGACGGCGAGCGGCTTTTCGGAATAGACGTGCTTGCCGTGGAGCAGCGCCTGCTTCGTCACCTCAAAGTGCTCGTAGGGCCGCGTCAGGTTCAGAACGACCTCGACCTCGGGGTCGCGGAACGCCTCATACATATCCTTGTAGATTTTCGGGATCACGGCCTTCGCGCCGTTTTCCACCATCTCGCGCACCTTCCGCACGCCGGTCTCGGCGCGCTCGGGGATCAGGTCGCACACGCCGATGAGCTCGACCTCCCGGAAGGTCTCCGTCAGGTTCTGCAAATAGATGCCGCTGATCGCGCCGACGCCGATCATGGCAACTCGAACGGGCTTTGTCATTTCAACACTTTCCTTTCCTCCGCTGGGATTTACTTGCATTATAGCATTGCCTGTGGTAAAATACATGCCAAAAGACGGCTTTTTTGTGCCATTTATTGCGATTGTGCGGAAAAGGGGGAAATGCGGCATGAATGCTTTTTTTGAGACGCGCGACGATGCGCTGACCTGCGTGGTTTCCGAGGGGCTGACCTTCCCGATGCACCTGCACCCGCAGCTCGAGCTGTTCTTCGTCCTCTCGGGCGAGACGAGCGTCACGGTGCGGCGCGAGACGCGGACGCTCGGGCCGGGCAGCCTCGCCGTGATCTTCCCGAACCAGATCCACAGCTACACGGCCTGCTCGAAGGAAACCCGCGCCGCGCTCGTCGTCTGTGACCTCGCCCTGACGGGCGGCTTTTCCGACACGCTGCTGCTCTGGCACCCGGCGAACCCGTTCCTGCCGCCGGAGGCGCTGCACCCGAACGTCGCGTTCGCCGTCGGCGAACTGACCGCCGAGCGGCACGGCGGCGGGGACCGGGCGGTCTGCTCCGCGCTGGTGCAGCTCGCGCTGGCCCGCGTGCTGCCGCAGCTCTCGCTGCACCGCAACCGCGCCTCGGACTACAGCGAGCTGACCTACCAGATCGCGCAGTACGTCTCCGCGCATTTCCGCGAGCCGCTGACGCTCGACGCGCTGGCCCGCGCGCTCGGCGTCAGCCGGTTCCACCTCTCCCACGTGTTTTCGGAAAAGATCGGGCAGAGCTTTTCCTCCTACCTCGCGAGCATCCGGGTCGACTGCGCGTGCGCGCTGCTGGCCGGCACAAACCGCTCTGTGACAGAGATTGCGGCGGAATCCGGCTTTGAGAGCCAGCGCTCGTTTTTCCGGGCGTTCGGCGCGCGCTGCGGCATGACGCCGCTCGCCTACCGCCGCCGCGCGCAGGGCACGCAGGCGAAGACATAACCAAACAGCGCACCGACGTGGTCGGTGCGCTGTTGCGTCCATTTTATGCGGCCGAATACGGTGAATTTCGCAAAAATTCGGGATAAAATCAGAAGATTACTATAGAAAACCACATCGGTTTGCGGTATGATGGAGGCAGAACGGCACAGGCCGGGGATTGTATGAAAAGTTTTGAAAACGGAAAGGAAGTCTTTTATGGCAATTCTGCGCGAAAAGGACGGCCGCCTTGTGGTGACCGACAACAACGAAAAGCTGTGGATCGAGCCGTGGGGCGAAAACGCCCTGCGCGTCCGCTCGACGAAGATGCCCCAGATGCCGCCCGAGGACTGGGCGCTCGAGGCGCCGCACAGCGCTTCGGCCGAGATCGTGATCGGCGAGAAGGAAGCGACGGTCACAAACGGCAAGATCACCGCGAAGGTCACGAAGGCCGGAAAAATCACGTTCTATAATCAGAAGGGCAAGCTGCTGCTCGAGGAATTCGTGCGCAACCGGCGCGACGTGACCTCCCCGAAGTGCAGCGCGCTCGACATGGACGCCCGCGAACACAAGCCGATCCTCGGCGGCGACTTCTCGACGACGATGCGGTTTGAGTCCGACCCGAAGGAAATGCTGTTCGGCATGGGCCAGTACCAGCAGCCGCTTCTGAACCTCAAGGGCTGCGAGCTCGAGCTTGCGCACCGCAATTCACAGGCGAGCGTCCCGTTCGTGCTCTCCTCGCTCGGCTACGGCTTCCTGTGGAACAACCCGGGTGTCGGCTCGGTCACCTTCGGCACGAACGTGACGTCGTGGCGCTCGGTTTCCACAAAGGTCATCGACTACTGGATCACCGCGGGCGACACCCCGGCGGAGATCGAGGAATCGTACGCGGCCGTGACCGGCACCGTCCCGATGATGCCGGACTGGGCGATGGGCTTCTGGCAGTGCAAGCTGCGCTACCAGACGCAGGAGGAGCTCCTGGAGGTGGCGCGCGAGTACAAGCGCCGCGGCCTGCCGATCTCCGTCATCGTCGTCGACTTCTTCCACTGGCCGCTCGAGGGCGAGTGGCGCTTCGACCCGCAGTACTGGCCCGACCCGGACGCGATGATCCGCGAGCTGAAGGAAATGGGCATCGAGCTGATGGTCTCGATCTGGCCGACTGTCGACCACAAGTGCGCGAATTACGCACAGATGCGCGAGCGCGGCCTGCTCATCAACGTCGAGCGCGGCTTCCCGGTTGCGCTGCACTGCGTGGACGACACGATCCACTACGACGCGACGAACCCCGAGGCGCGCGAATTCGTCTGGAACGAAGTGAAGAAAAACTACTACGACAAGGGCGTGCGCGTGTTCTGGCTGGATGAGGCCGAGCCGGAGTACTCCTATTACGATTTCGACAACTACCGCTACCACCTCGGGCCGAACGTGCAGATCGGCAACATCTACCCGAAGTGCTACGCCCAGACCTTCTATGAGGGCATGGAGAAGGAGGGGCAGAAGAATATTTTGAACCTCCTGCGCTGCGCGTGGGCCGGCTCGCAGAAGTACGGCGCGCTCGTCTGGTCGGGCGATATCCACTCGAGCTTTGAGAGTTTCCGCAACCAGTTCGCCGCGGGCCTGCACATGGGCATCGCGGGCATCCCGTGGTGGACGACCGACATCGGCGGCTTCCACGGCGGCAACCCGGACGACGAAGCGTTCCGCGAGGTGTTCGCGCGCTGGTTCCAGTACGGCACGTTCTGCCCGGTCATGCGCCTGCACGGCGACCGCGAGCCGCACACCCCGCCGATGAGCACCGTGGGCGGCGGCCGCATGGCCTCCGGCGGCCCGAACGAGGTCTGGTCCTACGGCGAAACGCTCTACGAGATGTGCAGAAAGTACATGTTCCTGCGCGAGCGCCTGCGCCCGTACATCACCGGCCTGATGCAGGACGCCCACGAAAAGGGCACGCCGGTCATCCGCCCGATGTTCTACGACTTCCCCGAGGACAAAAACTGCTGGACGCTCGACGGCCAGTACATGTTCGGCGGCAGCCTGCTCGTCGCGCCGGTCATGGAGGCCGGCCAGCGCGCGAAGACCGTCTATCTGCCTGCGGGCACGTGGTACAACGCGTGGACCGGCGAGGCGGTCGAGGGCGGCCGGACGGTCGAGGCCGACGCGCCGCTGACCGTGATCCCGGTTTACACGAGAGACCCCGGCCTGCTCGAGGTCTTCAAAGGCTGAGCCAAAACAGAAAAAACGCCCGGGCCGCACGAAAGTGTACGGTCCGGGCGTTCGTGTTTTCGGTGTGCGGGAAACGGCTCAGTGCTCCACGTAATACTGCGCCTGCGCGTTCCACAGCGCGAAGTACTTGCCGTCCTCGTTCTGCAGGAGCGATTCGTGCGTGCCGCGCTGGATGATGCTGCCGTGGTCGAACACGGCGATGCTGTCGCAGAAGCGGCAGGAGGAAAGGCGGTGGCTGATGTAGACCGCGGTCCGGTCGCCGACGATCTCGTTGAACTTCTCGTAGACCTCCATCTCGGCGATCGGGTCGAGCGCGGCGGTCGGCTCGTCGAGCACGACGAACGGCGCGTCCTTGTAGAGCGCGCGGGCGAGCGCGATCTTCTGCGCCTCGCCGCCCGAGATCTGCACGCCCTTCTCGTCGAAGTCCTTGTAGAGCTTCGTCTCGAGGCCGTCCGGAAGCTGCGCGAGGCGGTCGCCGAAGCCGGCCTTCTGCAGGCAGGCCTTTGCGCGCTTGGGGTTGTACTGCACGGCGGCCGCCACGTTCTGGCCGAGGGAGAAGGAGAGCAGCTGGAAGTCCTGAAACACGACCGAGAACAGCGCGATGTACTCGTCGTAGTCGTACTTGCGGATGTCGATGCCGTTGAGCAGAATCGCGCCCTCGGTGGGGTCGTAGAGGCGGCAGAGCAGCTTGATGAACGTCGTCTTGCCCGAGCCGTTTTCGCCGACGACCGCGAGCCGCTCGCCGACGCGGAACTTCATCGAGACATGGCGCAGCGCGTAGTCCTCGGCGCCGGGGTAGCGGAACGAAACGTCGCGGAATTCGATCTCATAGTTGCGGTCGCTGCGCTTTTCGGTCGTCAGGCTGCCCTGATACATCTCGCTCGGCGTGTCGAGGAATTTATAGGTCTGGCGCAGGAAAACGGCGTTCGCGCGGAATTCGCCCCATGTGGAGACGAGCGTGCCGACGCTGCCGGAAAGCGCGGTGATCGCGCCGACGTACTGCGCGACGCTGCCCACCGCGAACGCGCCGGCCCAGGCCTTCAGGCAGACGAACGCGTAAACGAGGCCGGTGAAAACGGCCGAAACAGCCGCCGCGGCGCCGGCCCAGAAGCCCATCGGGCCGCGGGCGCATTTGGCAAGGGGGCTGTCAACGCCCAACTGATCCATTATGGTATAATGGCGAAGCAGGCGGTCCTGCCGATACATACGCGCGTCGAGCGCGCGGCTTCGATCCTGCATGGAACCGAAATGGAAGACAAAAAAGCGATTGGACTCTTTGATATCCTCCGATTTCTTGACAAAAAGCATAGAGCTTTTGTTCTGGCAGATGGGCGCGAGAAACGTGACGCCGAGCAGAAGCAGGAGCGCCAGCGCCGTGATGAGCGGGTTGTTGAGCGCGGTGAACCCGCCGGCCGATGCGGGTACCTGCGCGGTGAAGAGCGAAACTGTCAGCGCGGCGGCACCCAAAATGCCGAAAATCGGCTGGATCAGCTTTTCGAGGTACAGGATCGGGAGCATCAGGCCGTACCCGGACCAATTCGTGTTCTGCCACATCTGGGAGAGCAGCTCATGCGTCTCCGGCGCGTCGGCGGCCTGAAAATCCATCGAGAGCATTTTGTCGATCTGGACGAACAGGTTGCGTTGGTACTGCGCGCTGGAGCAGACCTCCTTCCAGCGCCGCAGCAGCGCGGTCACGAGGGCGAGCGCGGCGGTCACGGAGAGGGTCAGCAGCACGAGCGTGGTCAACCGCCCGGGGTCGCGCGCGCCGGCCAGCTCGTTTAAGATCTGCGCCGAAAAGTAGACCGGCACGTACGGCGCGAGCGCGGAAAAGACGCTGTGCAGCGCGGTCGCAGTCAGCAGATTCGGCGCATACCGGTTCCAGATCTTATAGGCGCGCAGTGTGGACTGCAGCGTTTCCCGGAAGCCTGCGGCGGCTTCATCCTTCTTCTTTTTCATCGGAACAGACCTCCTCCCGGTAGTAGCGGCTCTGGATTTCAAACAGCGCGGCGTAGCGGCCGCCCTGCGCGAGCAGCGATTCGTGCGTGCCCGCCTCCGTGATCTGCCCGTTTTCGAGGAACAGGATGCGGTCGCAGAACCGCGTGGAGGCGAGGCGGTGCGAAATGTAAAAGGCCGTGCGCCCGGCGGTCATCGCGCTGTAGTGCAGGTAGAGCTCGTGCTCGGCGAGCGGGTCGAGCGCGGCGGTCGGCTCGTCGAGCACGATGATCGGCGCGTCCTTGTAGAGCGCGCGGGCCAGCATAAGGCGCTGCGTTTCGCCGCCCGAAAGCTGCACGCCGTCCTCGTAGATCGCGCGGCCGATGTGCGTTTCGCCGCCGTGCGGCAGCGTGCGGCAGCGCTCGAGCAGGCCGGCCTTTTCCAGCGCGCGCTCCATGCCGGCGCGGTCGGTGCTGTCCGGCGTCTGCGTCACGTTGTCCGAAAGCGTGGTTTCGTAAATCGAAAAGTCCTGAAACACGGCGGAGAAAAGGCGGTAGTAGTCGCGCCGGTTGTACCGGCGGATGTCCGCGCCGTTCAGCAGCACGGCGCCTTCGGTCGGGTCGTAGAAGCCGCAGATCAGCTTGATCAGCGTCGTTTTGCCGGCGCCGTTCAGGCCGACGACCGCGAGCTTTTCGCCGGGCGCCACCTTCAGGCTGATGTTGTGCAGCGTGTCCTGCTCCGCGCCGGGGTAGCGGAACGAGACGTTTTGCAGCTCGATCGTATACGGCTTTGCGGGGTCCGGCTCGAGCGGTTCGCCGTCCTCAAAGCGGAACGGCTCGGGCGCTTCGGTGTAGGCGCGGACACTGTCGAGATCCAGACTGAAGCGGTGCAGCTCGGCAAAGCTCGAGAGGATGCCGGTCACCCAGGTCGTGAAGCCGCCGACCGCCGTGAAGTACAGCAGGAACTCGGAGGCGGGCAGGCCGTTCTGCAGCGTCAAAAGCAGCAGGTAGGCGTAGGCCGCGCCGTTGCGCAGGAACGTCAGCGCGACGTCCGCGAGGTCGCTCAGAAAATAGATGCGCTGCTGGCGGAACTGAAAGCGGCGGTACATGCGCAGCGTGGCGGCGTAGACGTCGCGCAGCCAGCCCTGCATGCCGAAAATGCGGATGTCCTTGAGCGCCGCGTGGTCGCAGGCTTTCCGGTCGATGTAGTCTAGGCGCTGATCGAATGCGTTTTCCTCCTCGCGCCGGTTGTAGGACCATATTGCGGCGCGCGTTGTCGCCAGGTAGCTGAGCGCCGCGGTCGCGAGCACAATCAGAATCAGCACGGGGTCGAGCGAGAGGAACAGGAACAGATAGAGCGTGAAGCCGGCGAGGTTCTGCAAAAGCTCCGTCATCGTTTTCCAGATGGCTTCACCGGCTCTGTCGTTACCACATGTAGCCATTACCGCTTTTTCACGCTCTTTGAGCAGCGCCTGGTCGTCGAGGTTCGGGTATGCGGTCGTGAGCGTTTTGCAAGCTATCTGTGTACAAAGGTTTGTACGCAGATCAATGCGGCCATACAGAGTGTTCGTGTTAATATACGCCTGCAGGCCGCGCAGCAGCAGAAGCCCGACGGTGAAGGCCGCGATCGTGCCGAACAGCGCCGGCAGCGGCGCCGCGCTTTCGACCTGCCCGAGCACGGCCGGCGCGAGGAAGAGCTCGGTCACGCTGATGGCGACGTGCAGCGCCGCGAGCAGCAGGCAGAGCCAGAGCACGCTTTTTTCCTCCCGCCATGCGAGCGCGATCATGTACCCGGCGTTCTGCGCCATGTTGTACCGCGGCCGCTCCTTTTTTGTCTTTTTCACGGTGATTGCTCCCTTTCTGTGGTTTCTGTCCATAGCATACAGCAAAAAATCGCCCCCGGCGCATTCCGGGGACGAATTGTCAGTTTTCGGGGACGAATTGCGCGCCGTCCAGCGGCAGCAGGATCTCGGTCGTGAACGCGCCGGCCTCGCTCGCCCGGCGGATGTAGCCGCCGAGGCGCCCCACCACGCTGTCGATGCGGAAAAGCCCGAAGCCGTGCCCGGCGCCCTTCGTCGAGCGGAAGCGGCCGTTTTCCTTTTTCTGCTTCCCGCCCGCCGCGAGGTTCGTGAACGAGATGTAGAGCTGGGCGCCCTTTGTGTCCATGTAGACGCGGATCATCCGCTCCTCCTCCGGCAGGCGCAGGCTCGCCTCGATCGCGTTGTCGAACAGGTTGCCGAGGATGACGCACAGGTCGAGGTCGGAGACCGCGAGCGCGACGGGGATGTGCGCGTCGGCCCGCACCGGGATGTGCTTCGACTTGGCGAGCGAAATCTTGCTGTTCAAAATCGCGTCGGCCATGCGGTTGCCGGTCTTTACGACGGTGTCCACGCGCGTGAGGTCGGTCTCGAGCGCGTCGAGATACGCGCGGATCGCGTCGAGGTCGCCGTTCTGCGCGTACATTTTCAAAAGCTGGATGTGGTTGCGGTAGTCGTGCCGCCAGCCGCGCATTTCGCGGTACATGTTTTCCACCTCGCGATAATGCGTTTCGAGCAGCTCCTGCTGGTAGGCGGCGATGCGCCGGTCCAGCCGCTTTGTGAAGAAGGCCATCGGAGAAATCCCCCTTACATTTTCTGGATGATCGCGCGGTTCAGCGGCTCGTACGCGCCGCGCGGCAGCGGGATGCACGCGCCGCTCGCGAGCAGGACCTCTTTCTTCGTCACGCGCCGCACGCGGCTCAGGTTGAGGATGAACGAGCGCCCGGCGCGGAAAAACCGGTCGTCGAGTTCGCGCTCCATCGCGCCGAGCGTCTTTTTGACCGTGTAGGTCTCGCCGGCGTGCACGGTTACGTAATTCTGCCGCACCTCGAGGTAGTCGATCTCGTGCAGCGGCACGCGCACGGTCTCGCCCGGCAGCTCGAGCAGCAGCGTGCGCTCGGCGCTGTGGAGCCGCTCCGCCGCGCGGTCGAGCACGGTGAAGAGCTTTTCGCGGCTGACGGGCTTCACGAGGTAGTGCAGCGCCGAAACGTCGTACCCCTCGGCGATGTAATCGGTGTACCCGGTGATGAAAACGATCTGCAGCGCTTTGTTTTTCTGCCGGATGCGCTTTGCGAGCTCCACGCCGTTGAGCCCGGGCATCTCGACGTCGAGCAGCAGGATGTCGCAGCGCTTGTCCTCCGCATACTGGAAGAGAAAGGCCTCCGCCGAGGGAAAGCGCAGGATCTCCGCCGTGTAGCCGAGGCGCTGCGCCCACTGCGCGGCGCAGTCGGCGGCGAAATCCGCGTCCGCGGCGCAGTCGTCGCAGACGGCAATGTGGTAATCCATGAAAAGCCCTCCCTGTCGCAAAGCAGAATCGAAGTGTCTGTTTTTCAGTATACACCATTTCGCCGAAAATGAAAACAGCAAAATCCGCGCTGTTTTTCGATTTGCCGCGGCGCGGGAGAAGCGGCGGGGAAGATGAAAAGCGGGCGGCCGCGCGGCGGGCGTCGGAGCGGCGGGAAAAGCGCGCGGTGGGGTGGAAAAGCTGCGGCTTTTGAAAAACAGAAAGCCGGGCAGGCGCGGCGGATCGGCTCCGGCTGCCTGCCCGGCTTATTTGGCTTGCGCTGCCGCAGATTACCGCATGGCGGCCGCGATGTCGGCGCAGAGCGCATCGACGTTTTCGTCGGTCGTCGCCCAGCTCGTGCACAGGCGGATCGCGCTGTGAAAATCATCGACGCGCGCCCAGTACGACCAGGCGTACTTTTCGCCGAGCTTTTCGAGCGCCGCGTCCGGGAAAATGGGGAACTGCTGGTTCGTCGGCGAATCGGCGAAAAACGCGCAGCCCGCGCCGCGGCACGCCTCCGCGATGCGCAGCGCCTGCTGTACGGCCTTTTTGGAGATCTCGAAATACAGGTTGTCGGTGAACAGCACGTCGAACTGGATGCCGAGCAGGCGGCCCTTCGCGAGCATGCCGCCGCGCTGCTTGACGTGGTAGCGGAAATCGGTCTTGAGCGCCGGGTTCACGATGACGACGGCCTCGCCGAACAGCGCGCCGACCTTTGTGCCGCCGATGTAAAACACGTCGGAGAGCGCGCACAGGTCGCTGAGCGAAACGTCGTTTTCCGGCGCCGTCAGCCCGTAGCCGAGGCGCGCGCCGTCGACGAAGAGGTACAGCCCGCAGCGCGCGCAGACCTCGTGCAGGGCGGTCAGCTCCGCCTTCGAATACAGGCCGCCGTTTTCGGTCGGCTGGGAGATGTAGACCATCTTCGGCTGCACCATATGTTCAAATGAATCGTTGTTCACGTGATCATAGTATGCGGATTCGACCTGTTCCGCGCTGATTTTGCCGTCCGCCGTGGCGGGCAGCGGGAGCACCTTGTGCCCGGTCGCTTCGACCGCGCCGGTCTCGTGGACGTTGATGTGCCCGGTTTCGGCGCACAGCGCGCCCTGGTGCGGGCGCAGCGCGGCGGCGATCACGGTCGCGTTCGCCTGCGTGCCGCCGACGAGGAAGTGCACGTCGACGTCATCCCGCCCGCAGGCGGCGCGGATCTTCGCGCGCGCCGAAGCGCAGATTTCGTCCTCGCCGTAGCCCGGCGTTTGCAGGAAATTCGTCTCCGAAAGCCGCTCGAGAATCTTCGGGTGGCAGCCCTCGGTGTAGTCGCAGTTAAAATAAATCATGGTTTTCTCCCCTTCGCTTTGCATACCAATAAATATAGCATGCTAAATATAGCATGCGCCCGCCGGTTTGTAAAGGCGGGCGCACGGGTCATTTCTTTTTGCTTTTTGGCGGATAAGGCGCGGGATTGTCGGTCAGCTCCAGTATATAATCGGTTGAAACGCCGTAATACTGTGCGAGGCGGATCAAAAGGTCGATCGGGAGCTGGCGCGTGCCGGTTTCATACTGCGAGTACGTGTTCTGCTTCACGCAGAGATAGGATGCAACTTCTGCCTGCGTTAAATCGCGATCTTCACGCAAATCCCTGAGACGCACCCGTCAACCCTCCCATCCAAAAGTGAAATGTCATTGAGCAACTCTATTCTACGTGGATGCAAATCCGTAAATTGACTTTTATCTCTAAATGAGATAAACTAAAAGAAAACGTAAGCGGAAGGAGAGGTTCACATGTGTGGATGGAGATTGCGGAGACGGCGGGAGCGCTGCAATCCCGCGGCGGACGACGAGCTGTTCTATTGGTTTCTGACGATTGACTTTGTATTCGGCGTTTTGGTTGTCCTGCTTATTCTTTGCGGTTTCGTCGGCGGTATTCTGAGCAGCGTCTCCATATGCAAGCGCGCCCCGGGTGTATATGAGATTGTGGATTTCCATTTCCTGCGCTTTCT
>NHCFR01400__coassemble_987_pt1 | contig 16444 bp, 14 predicted proteins | sample NHCFR01400__metabat2_high_PE_040 | metagenome-assembled genome bin NHCFR01400 | reverse complement strand
CGGCGCACCGCTGCCTCGGAGAAAACCGCGCCGAAGGCATAGACCATACCTTTTCCAAACGGGTGGGCTGTAAGCCCCGGCTTGCCATCGTAATAGTTGCCCACATAGGTGCCGAGCACCGTGCAGTCCGGCGTTTCCGGGCAAAGCACATCGTTGAACACGGGCGCCGGCACGGACGTGCCCGCCCAATCGATCGACTCCGGCGCGTCGGCCGGGCCGAGGAACGTGAACTCCTCGACCGTGCAGCCCGTGAGCTTTGCGAGCAGGCCGGGCATCGGCGTCATCGGGCACTGGCCGTTGATGTCCTTGTAGCCCGCGCGGCAGCCGATCACGAGGCGGCCGCCCGCCTGCACGTACGCCTCGAGCTGCGCCGTGCGCGCTTCGGTGATGATCGTCGGGTGCGGGTAAAACACCGCGTCGTAGCCGCCGAGCGGCGCCGAGGTGCCCGCGTCGTCGATATTGACGAAATCAAACGGGATGTGCGCGCGCTGCAATGCCTTGAAGAGCGCGTCCATGCTGCGGCCGCGCAGCGGGCCGTGCCACTTGTCCTCGATGCCGTCCCACTCGTTGTCGTAGTCGCAGAGCACGGCGACCTTCGCCGCATATTTCGCGCCGGCGGCGCACTGGATCTTCCCGAGGTCCTCGTGCGTGCGCCGCAGCTCCGCGAGGCGGCGGTTGTCGCGGTTGTCGTAGTTCAAAAGGCCGTGCCAGTACATTTCCGTGCCGAACGCGCAGGTGCGCCAGCGGAAGTAGCTGACGAAATCCGCGCCGTGAGCGACGGACTGGAACGTCCACAGCCGCAGCTGGCCGGGCTTCGGCGCCGGCTGGATCATGCGCGTGTTCCAGCCGCCGGGGCCGGACTGCTGCTCCATGATGCCGAAGCGCGGCGAGATGCTGCGCGTCCGGATGAGGTTGTACGAGGTCTCGCGGTCGCGCAGCGATTCCGGCGCGAGCTTCGACGTGTCGAGGCCGAACGCAAAGTTCGGGTAGCTGTCGTACGTCATGAAGTCGAGGTGCTCGCGCGTCAGGCGGTGGTTGTCGAGCACGCCGAAAATGCCGTTCGTCGTGATGAACTGCTCCGGCCGCCTGTATTTTTTCAGGATCTCCGCCTGCAGGCCGATGTAGCAGATCGCCGCCTCGGAGATGAACCGGCGCTCCTCGAGCATCATGTGCGGATTCGAGGAATTCGCCAGCGTGTAGCGCGAGAGGTGGATCTCGTCCCAGCTCGTGTACGTCTGGTTCCAGAACACCGTGCCCATCGCGCGGTTCAGGTTCTCGAGCGTGCCGTATTTTTCGCGCAGGTACGCGCGGAACGCCGCGTGGTCGCTTTCGGCGTGGTAGCTCGCCGTCTCGCAGTTCACCTCGTTGTCGATCTGCCAGCCGATGACCGCCGGGTGCGCGCTGTAGTGCTGCGCGATGTGCTCGGTCACGCGGCGGACAAAGCCGAGGTACGTGGGCGACGTCATGTTGTGGTGCTTGCGCATGCCGTGCCGCACCGGGTGGCCGTAGATGTCGCAGTTCAGAACCTCCGGGTACTTCTCGGTCATCCACGCGGGCGGCGTCGCCGTCGGCGTGCAGAAAATAACCCGCATCCCGCATTCCGCGGCGAGGTCGAGAAACGCATCCCAGAAGCTGTCGTCGAAGCGGCCCTCCTCCGGCTCAAAGAGATTCCACGAGAACTCGGCCACGCGGATCACGCCGATGCCGTTTTCCCGCATGCGGCGCAGATCGTCGCGCCAGAGGCTTTTGTCCCAGTGCTCGGGGTAATAGCACACCCCGAGCTCGATTTTCGTTCCGTCCAAAAGATTTCCCATACTTTCCTCCCCAAAGCGTTCAGCGCTGCGTGCCGATGAAGAACAGCGCGACCGTGCCCGGACCGGAATGCGCGCCGATGACCGGGCCGACGTAATTGATGCGGATGTCCTGCACGCCGAATTTCCGGCGCACCTGCTCCGCGACGTACTGCGCGTCCTCCAGGCAGTCGCCGTGGCTGATGAACACCGTCTGCTCCTCCGGATGGATCGCCGTCTCCGCCATCTTCTGCACGAGCGCGTCGAGCGACTGCCGGCGGCCGCGCACCTTGCTGACCGGGATCAGGTGGCCCTCGTCGTCCACATGCAGCACGGGCTTGATGCCGAGCATCGTGCCGACGAGCGCCGCCGTTGTCGAGACGCGGCCGCCGCGCTTGAGGTGGTTGAGGTCGCTCACCGTAAACCAGTGGCAGAGCTTCAGCACGTTTTCGCCGAGCCACTTGTACAGGCTGTCGATGTCCGTACCGCCGCGCTTGAGCATCGCCGCGTGGTACACGAGCAGCCCCTCGCCCATCGAGGCGGAGAGGGAATCGAACACGTAGATCTTCCGCTCCGGATACTTCGCCTGCAGGTCGTCGCGGGCGATGCAGGCGCTCTGCAGCGTGCCGGAAAGCCCGCTGGAAAAGCCGATATACAGCACATCCTCGCCGTTTTGCAGGAACGGTTCGAATACGGAGGTGAATTTCTCCACATTGATCTGCGTGGTTGTGGACATCTTGCCGTCGCGCAGCTTGGCGTAAAAGGTTTTCGTCGGCATCTCCGACTGGTCCGCCTTGTCCCTGTATGTCTTTCCATCGATCGTGAAGCGCAGCGAGATCACGGTCAGCTCCAGCTCGTCAATCATCTCCTGCGTCAAATCCGTCGTGGAATCCGTAATTATTCTGTATCCCATCGCGTTACCATCCTTTCCGTAGCGCTCTTCCGTATCGAAGCCGCTTTTTTCTTCAGTATACCGCACGGGGCCGTCTTTGTCCACCTTGTTTTTGTGGAAATCATCGGTTGCGGTTCCGTCGGAAGTCGAGATAATCCTGCAGGATGATCGTCGCCGCAACCGCGTCGACCGCCGCTTTGCGCCGCTTTCCGCGCGTGTTCGTCTCGTTCAGGAAGTTGTGCGCCGTGACCGTCGTGCCGCGCTCGTCGGAAAAATCGACGGGCAGGCCGCACAGCGCGTGCAGCTCCGCGCCGAAAGCGCGGGCGTTCTGGGCGCTCTCCCCCTCGCTGCCGTCCATGTTGCGCGGCAGGCCGACGACGATCTGCTCCGCGCCGCGCGCTTTGGCGATCGCCGCAACCCGCTCGAGGAGCCGCGTGCGGTTGTGCTCGTAAACGACCTCCACCGGGCTCGCGAGCAGCTCGCCTTTGTCGCACACGGCGACGCCGGTGCGCGCCTTGCCGAGGTCCACGCCGAGAATAATCATGAAATCACCTGTCCCTTTCGGTTGTTGCGGCCGGCCGCCGCGGGAAAACCGCAGCTGTGCCGGCCGCCGGCTAAAAAAACGGCCGCCGCAGGGCAGCCGTTTTCGCGTTTTATCACTTTTTCAAATCGTACTGGTGCGGGTCGCCGCGCAGCTCCGGCGGCAGGTGGCTCAGGTCGTTCATCCGCACGACCCGTACGCCGGCCTCCGAAACCTCGAATTCCGACACCGACGTGTTGCCGGAGAGCACCACCTGCGGCAGCGCGTCGACCGTGCCGTACAGCAGCGCGCAGGCCATGTTGCGCAGCAGGCAGCCGTGCGACGCGACGAGGACGGTCTTGCCCGCGCTTTCCGCCAGAATCGTGCGCAGCGCGGACGACGCGCGGTCGAACACCTGGCGCATCGATTCGCCGCCCGGGAACACGCAGTCCTGCGGCGTCTCGTTCCAATGCCGCGACAAAACGGGGTACTGCACCGGCAGGTCGCTGAGCGGCTTCGCCTCCAGTTCGCCGACGTCGATCTCCATCAGGTCGTCGAGCGGCGTGATCGGCAGATTGTGGTACGCGTTGATCGCCTCCGCGGTCTTCGCGGCGCGCTGCAGCGGGCTCGAATAGATCGCGTCGAGGTGTATGTTCCGAAAGCGCAGGCTCAAAAGCGCGAGCTGCTGCTCTCCGACGGGGCTGACGTCGTATTCGTGCTGCCCCTGAAAAATATTCTGGAGATTGCCCATGCTCTGGCAGTGACGCACCAGGTACAGGCGGGTTATCGCATTTTCCATCAAAGCGCCTCCAACTCTCTCCGACGGCGTGCGCGCCGATGCACACAGACTGCGCGCATCCGGCCGCGCCGCCGGGCTTCAATCACCACGCCTGCACGGCGCCGGTCAGCTCGGAAACGGACTGCACGCCGTTTTCGTCCATAAACTTTGCGAGGCCCTCCGCGATCTTCACCGGCGCGTACGGGTCCGTGAACAGCACGGTGCCGATCTGCAGCGCCGTCGCGCCGGCGAGCAGCATCTCGACCGCGTCCTGCCACGTGCTGATGCCGCCGAGGCCGACGATCGGGATCTTCACCTTCTGGTACGTCTGCCACACCATGCGCACGGCGATCGGCAGCAGCGCCGGGCCGGAGAAGCCGCCCGTGTTGTTGTGGATGATCGGCCGCCGCGTGCGGATGTCGATGCGCATGCCGGTCAGCGTGTTGATCATCGAGATCGCGTCCGCGCCCTCGCTTTCGGCGGCGAGCGCCATCTCGGAAATGTCGGTCACGTTCGGCGAGAGCTTGACCATCAGCGGCTTTTTGCAGTGCGCGCGCACGGCCTTCGTGATGCCGGAAACGCCCGCGCAGGTCGTGCCGAACTGCACGCCGCCCTGCTTCACGTTCGGGCAGGAGATGTTCAGCTCGATCATGTCGACGTCGGTGTCGTTCAGCTTCTCCGCCATCGCGCAGTAATCCTCCGGCGTGTTGCCGGCGATGTTCGCGATGATCCGCGTGCCCTGCTCGCGCAGCCACGGCAGATCCTCGCGGATGAAGTGGTCGACGCCGGGGTTCTGCAGGCCGACGGCGTTCAGCATGCCGCCGGGCGCCTCGGCGATGCGCGGCGCCGGGTTGCCCGGGCGCGCCTTCAGCGTGATGCCCTTCGACGAGATGCCGCCGAGCGCCGAAAGCGGATAGAACTCCGCGTATTCCCGGCCGAAGCCGAACGTGCCGGAGGCCGCGATCAGCGGGTTGCTGAATTCCACGCCCGCCACGTTTACATGCAGATCAGCCATCAGAGCACCACCCTTTCCGCCGCAAAGACCGGGCCGTCCTTGCAGACATGGCCCATGTAGATTTCACCGTTTTCATCGTACAGCTCCACCGCGCAGCCGAGGCAGGCGCCGATGCCGCACGCCATGCGCTCCTCGAGCGAGATCTCGCAGCGGATGCCGTTTTCCTTCGCATAGGCCGCGACCGCGCGCAGCATGACCATCGGCCCGCAGGCGCAGATTATATCGGGCTGCACGTCGCGGATCAGGTCGGTCACAAGGCCGTGATGGCCGAGGGAGCCGTCGTCGGTCGCGACGCGCACCGCGCACCCGGCGGCCTTGAAATCCTCCGTGAGGATCGCGTAGTCCGCGCTGCGGAAGCCGACCGCGACCACGGCGTTTTCACCGTAGTGCTTCGCCGCGCCGAGCAGCGGGGGCACGCCGATGCCGCCGCCGACGAACAGCGCCTTTTTGCCCGGCTCAACCGAAAAGCCGTTTCCGAGCGGGGCCAGAATGTCGAGCGAATCGCCGACCTTGAATTTCGCGAGGTCGGCCGTGCCGGCGCCGCGGACCTGGAACACAAAGCGCAGCGTGCCGTTTTCGCGGTCGATGTCGCAGATCGAGATCGGGCGGCGCAGCGTGCGGCCCGGCACATAGATGTGCGCGAACTGGCCGGGCTTTGCCGCAGCGGCAAGTTCCGGCGCGCGCACCGTAAAGTCGTAGGTATCGGCTGCGATCTCGGCGGTGCGCACGAGCTCGCAGAGCTTGACGTCGTATTTCATTTCCACCACTCCCTGTCGGTTTTACGCGCGGATCTCGCCGATGCGGGCGCGGATCGCGTCGCGCATGCGGATCGCCTCGCGGCGCGCGGCCTGCGCGTAGTCGCGCTCGTCGCACTTTTCCTTCTGCCACGCGCACATGATGCCGCGCGAGGAATTGATGATCGCGCCGAGGCCGTTCTTGTCAAACGCCGGGGCAACGTCGTCCGCGCCGCCGCCCTGCGCGCCGTAGCCCGGCACGAGGAAGAACGTGTGCGGCGCCTTTTCGCGCATCTCGCCGAGCTGCGCCGGGTACGTTGCGCCGACGACCGCGCCGACGCCGGAATAGCCGTACTTGCCCATGACGGACTCGCCCCACTGCTCGCAGAACGCGCCCATCGCCTCGTAGACGGTCTTGCCGCTTTCGAGCTTCTGGTCCTGCAGCTCGCCGGAGGAGGGGTTCGAGGTCTTGACGAGCACGAAGATGCCCTTGTCCTTTTCGCCGCAGATGCCGAGCAGCGGCTGGATGCCGTCGGTGCCGAGGTAGCCGTTGACGGTCAGCGCGTCGGCGCCGAACGCGTCGAGCTTCTCGCCGAACACGTCCGTCGTGCCGAGGTGCGCCGTCGCATACGCCTCCATCGTCGTGCCGATGTCGTTGCGCTTGCCGTCCGTGATGACGAACATGCCCTTTTCGCGGGCGTAGGCGATCGTCTCCGCGAGCGCCTTCACGCCCTGCCAGCCGTACATCTCATAGTACGCGGCCTGCGGCTTCACGGCCGGGACGATGTCGCACAGCGCGTCGATGAGGCCCTTGTTGTACGCGACGAGCGCCGCCGCCGCGCCTTCGAGCGTCTTGCCGTGCTCGGCGACGGCCGCGTCGAGGATATACGGCGGGATATACGAGAGCTTCGGGTCGAGGCCCGCGACGGTCGGATTCTGGGTTTCAACGATCTTTTCGATCATGCGGTCAAAAGACATGGTGATGTTCCTCTCTGTATGATTTTATAACGAGCGGTTTCACAGCTCGGAGTAGACGATTCTGCCGCCGCAGACGGTCGCCCTGACCTTTGCGTGCAGCGTCATGCCCTTAAACGGGGTGTTGCGGCTCTTGCCGTGGAGCTTGTCCGGGTCGACGGTCCACACGGCGTTTTCGTCGATCAGCGCGATATCGGCCGGGGCGCCCGCTTCGATCACGCCGGCCTCGATGCCGAGGATCTGCGCCGGGCGCACGCTCATGCGCTCGATGAGCGCCGGGAGCGTCAGCACGCCGGTCTTGACGAGCGCGGTGTACGACGCGGAGAACGACGTCTCCATGCCGATCGAGCCGTTCGGCGCTTTCAGGAAGTCGGCCTTTTCCTCCGGCGTGTGCGGCGCGTGGTCGGTCGCGATCGCGTCGATCGTGCCGTCGCGCAGCGCCTCGATCATCGCGAGGCGGTCCTTCTCCGTGCGCAGCGGCGGGTTCATGCGGTAGTCGGCGTCCTTCTTGAGCAGTTCGCGGTCGGTCAGAAGCAGGTAGTGCGGCGCGGTTTCCGCCGTCACCTGCACGCCGCGCGCCTTTGCGTCGCGGATCAGCGCGGCCGAGGTCGCGGTGCTCACGTGGCAGATGTGCACCGGCACGCCGTACGCCGCCGCCACGGCGATCTCGCGGGCCGTGCCGCAGTCCTCCGCCGCGGCGGGCACGCCGGGCAGGCCGAGCTGCGCGGAAATTTCGCCCTCGTTCAAATACCACTTCTTCGCGAGGTACAGGTCCTCGCAGTGCGCGGCGACGAGCATGCCGAGCGCCGGCGCTTTCCGCATCGCCTCGGCAAGGCAGGCCGTGTCGACCACCGGGCGGCCGTCGTCGCTGAGCGCCGCGGCCCCGGCCTCCCGGAGCGCCGCGAGGTCGTTCAGCGTCTCGCCGGCGATGCCCTTCGTAATCGCCGCCGCCACATAGACGTGCGCGTCGGCGTCCTTCGCCTTATCGAGGATGTAGCGCACGGTTTCCGGCGTATCGACCGCGGGCTTCGTGTTCGGCATGCACAGCAGGCTCGTCACGCCGCCGGCCGCCGCCGCGCGGCAGCCCGTCAGCACGTCCTCCTTGTCGGTGAAGCCGGGGTCGCGCAGGTGCACGTGCAGGTCGACGAGGCCGGGCACCGCCGTGAGGCCAGCGGCCTCGATCACCTCGGCCTGCGCGTCAGACGCGTCCGTCGAAACGGCGCTTATGCGGCCGTCGGCGATCAGGATATTGCCGACGAAGTCCTCCCCGCGCGCCGGATTGACGATCCGCGCGCCGCGGATCAGGATCTTCTTTGCGTTCTGTTCCATATCGTTCATCCCTTTCTGTTCAAAAGCAGGAATTTCATCGTGGCGAGCAGTTCGCGGCAGACGTTTTTCGGCAGCGCATACGGGTTGCTCACCGCATAAAGCGGGTACGGCGCAAGGCCGATATGGCGCGCCATCATGCACGCGCGGCGCATGTGGTAGCCCTGCGTCGCAATCGCCACCGCCGGGCCGCGCCCCGCCCGTTCAAGGATCGCCTTCGAGAAGCGCAGGTTCTCGAGCGTCGTGCGCGAGCGCGTCTCCGCCGTGATGCGCTCGGGCGCGATACCGAGCGCTTCGAGCGCCTGCTTCGCCGCATCGCCCTCGGCGCGCGGCTCGTCTCTGCCCTGCCCGCCGGTCGTGATGCACACCGCCTCCGGATGGGCGCGCAGATAGTCGGCCGCCGCCTGCACGCGGTTTTGAAGCGTCGTGCTCAGCCGGTTCTCAAACACCTTCGCGCCGAGGACCAGCACAACTGCGTTTTCCGGCGGCGCTGCCGCTTTCCGTTTCATGCGCCTCTCCCCTTTCAATCCGCAGCGCACGCGGCGCGCCGCAATATACCGATTTTATTATAAAGAATTCCCCCGGAAACCGCAAGGGCTCCGGGGAAAAAGTTTTTATTGCAGCAGGCCGCGGAGGATCTCTCGCCCCTTTTCGTCGGTTTCGCGCGCTTCGTGGAGCAGCGCGCGGTAGAAGCCCTCGGCCGTGGCGCGGCGCGATTCAGCCAGAGCGGCGCCGCGCGCCGTGTAAAAACCGGCGTAGACCCGCTCGAGCTTGCGCTTGTACTCCTGGAAAAAGGAGGGCCGCTTGTCCCCGGTGCCGTCGGAAACCGAGCCGTCCGCCGCGCGCGTGTAGAGCGGTTCCGCGCGCTCGCCCCGGAACACCAGCGTGCGCGCAACGCCGAAAGCACCGGCGGAATCCAGCTTGTCCGCGTCGAACAGAATCTTTGCCTCGAGCGTTTCGGGCGGCGCATCGCTGCGGAAGCGGTGCGTGCGGATGCAGTCGCGCACATGCGCGGCGAACGGCTCGTCCTGCCCGATCCCGAGCAGGAAGCGGTACGCCTTTTCCGCGCCGACCTGCGCGTGGCAGACCGACGGGTCCTGCCGCTCCTCCGCGCGGCCGATGTCGTGCAGCAGACAGGCCGCGATCACCACGTCGAGATCCGCCGCCGGCTCCGTCTGCGCAATGTCCAGCGCCGCATACAGCACGCGGTACACGTGCTCTGCGTCGTGCGCGCCGGCCTCCATCGCGTCCAGCATACAGTTTTCCATCTGTTCGTACAATGCTCTTTCCATTTTGCATCCTCCCCGCATAAAATCTGATTTTCCGGCTGAAACCGCCGTATACAAAATTTCCCGAAGCCGCTCCGGGCTTCGGGAAATCCCATGCGTTTTTAGTAGCCGTAGCTGCTGTCCGTCCCGGCATACGTATAATCCCCGTACGCCGCGCTGTCGTCGAGCGCGTCTGCGGAATCATCCGTGCTGTAGCTCGCGTCCACGGGCAGCTCCGTATCCGCCTGCGTGATGGTCTCGCCGTTCTCCACGCGGTCCATCAGCTCCTGCGCCTTCTGCACCGTTTCGTAATCCGGCTGCATGACGTACACCGGGATGCTCATCGAATACGGCACCTGCGTGTCGCCGTAGCCCGTCACGCTGTACTGCACGACGTTCCACGAGCCGCCGTCCGAAAGCTGGCGGCGGACCAGCGCCGCGATGTCGCTGTACGGCACGTTCATGTCGAAGCAGTCCTCGAGGCTCTCGAGAATCGAGGTGTAGTTCATCAGAATCTCCGGCGACATCGCCTTATCGATGACCGCGGAGATGACCTTCATCTGGTTCTTGCCGCGCTGGATGTCGCCGTCCACGAAGGAGTAGCGCTCGCGCGCGAACTGCAGCGCCTCGTCGCCGTCCAGCGTATTGACGCCGAGCGGGTAGTCGTACTTGCTCGTGCTGAACGCGATGTCGTTGTACAGCGTGATGCCGCCCAGCGCGTCCACGATGCCCTTGAAGCCGGTGAAATCGAGCCGGAAGTAGTAGTCGACGTTTGTTTCATACAGCATCTCGAGCGTCTCGATCGAGACGTCCACGCCGTAGATGCCGGCGTGCGTCAGCTTGTCGGGGACGCCGTCGGAAATCGAAAGCGGGACATAGTAGTCGCGCGGCGTCGTGACCAGCAGGATCTGCCGGGTTTCGGTGTTGATCGTCGCGAGGATGTTGACGTCGCTGCGGCCGACCGTGTGCAGGCCCTCGCGCGAATCGCTGCCGCTGATGTACAGCGTGTAGACCTCCTGCACATCGGTGCTGCCCGTATCGACAACCGCCTGCGACTGCTCCTCGGTCTCCGTTTCGACATGCATGATCTCCAGCTCGCGGACCTTGGATTCAAAATCCGTGTAGCCCTCGGTTTCGCCGAGCACATCGATATACGCGAGATTGAGCACGATCGCATCGCACTCGCCCGCGAGGAGCCCGTCCGCCAGCTGGGTGATGCCCGCATATTCCTGCGTCTGCACCGCGGCGCCGAGCGCCGACTCGATCTCGCTGAGGCCCGCGTCCGTATTGGTGCGGTCCAGCGTGGAAAGGATGCCGAAGGAATAGCCGGCCGTATCGCTGATGCTCTGCGCAGCGTCCTCGGCGCGCACATACACCGCGACCGGCGTGGACTGCGTGCGCGTCTCGGAAATGCGCGAAAGCGTGCTTGTCGTTCGATAGAGGTAGTAGCCGCCCACGGCGAGCACCGCCGTCAGGATCAAAGCGAGCAGCGTGCCCAGAGTGAACTGGACCTTAAAGGCGGTATTCCGCACCAGCAGTGCGGCAGCCGTCGCAAGCATCACAAGCGCGACGCCCGCGGGAACCAGAAGATGAACCGGAATAAACTGCGTCCAGGTCAATACCGCGATGAACGCGGCCACCACGACCGCCATCACCAGCGTAATCACGAGGCCGGGGATCCGGCCCTTCCATTTTCTCATGCTGTGCACTCCTTTGATGCCGCCCCGTCCTGTACGGACAAAGTGGTTGCCGCCTCTGCGGCTACGACTATTTATTGTATCGCTTTCCGTCGCTTCCCGTCAACTTCTCACGGGAAAATTCATAAAAAACAGCAAAACGACAAAAAAGCGTATATGTTTTCTGTATTATTCGCCGTTTCCATAATTTTGCTTTTGGAATTCCTGCCGTTTCAGGTGATTTCTGCTGCTTTCAGTATATCCCGCATTCCGCCCGCTACACCCGTTTTGCAGAAAAAGCGGCCGCCCGGAGACGCGCCCCGCTGCGGCCTGCAATTCTTTTATTGCGTACATCTTCCATACATGCGTCGGTATGCGCTTCGAATCTCCGCGCAATCCGCGCAGACGCCGCTTTGCCGTCAGCGGCGCTCGGGGTCCTCCGTGTCGCGGATGGACTCCGCCGTCATCCCGTCGTCCTCCGTCGTCGAAGAGCTGAGGTCCGAACGGCCGCTGCCGTTGACGACGATCGGCGTTTCGGCGTTCGGCGTCGCTTCCGGCACCGGCGTAGCCTGCGCTTCACTGTCCGTTTCGCCGTCCGGGTCCGCCGAAGGCGCCGGCGTCGCGCTGAGCACCGAGGCGTCCATCTCGGAAACCGTCACGAACTCGGCCGAAACGTACGCCTTGCCGCCGTTGTAGGAGATCTCGTGCCAGCCCTCGCTGTAATTTTCGGTCAGCACCTCAAAGCGGTCGCCGGCGTACGCCTCGCTGAGGATCTCGGAATCCGTGCTCGCCGCGCTGCGGATATTGAGCGAGCCCTCGATGTCGGTGACCGTCGCCACCTTGACCATCTCGACGGCCGGCGTCGGCGCCGGCGTCGGCGACGCGGTCGGGCTCGGCTCGGCCTCCTGCCCGCCGCTCCCGCAGGCCGCCGCCGAAACCGTAAAGACCGCCACAAGCGCCACCAGCGCCAGCGCTTTCCCCATTTTCTTCCTTATATATAAGCCAACCGATTTCCCGGTATTTACCTTTTTCATGACACCTTCACCATTCCTTTCCGACTTCTGCGGATTCCTGTTTTATATTTTAGCATATTTGCGTGAAAAATCCAATATCCTTTCCGCGATTTTTCATTTCTTTCGTGAAATCTTTGTCAACGAATTGCTTTTCTCCGCCAGATCCTGTAGAATGATAAAAACACTCGTTTTCGAGTTGAGGAGGAATTCTTATGCTGAAACCCGCACAGATTGCCGAAGTCAAGGCGCGCGGCTTCCTGATCAACCGCGGCACCGAAAACTTCTCGGGACGCGTCGTTCCGAAGGGCTCCGTCTTCACCGCGGAGGACCTGCGCACGCTCTCCGACCTCGCCGAAAAGTTCGGCAGCGGCAAGGTCGTTTTCACCTCCCGGCTGACCGCCGAGATCGTCGGCATCCCGTTCGACCGCATCGACGCGGCCTGCGACTACGCGGCGGCGCGCGGCCTGTATTTCGGCGGGACCGGCGCAAAGATCCGCCCCATCACCGCCTGCAAGGGCACGACCTGCATCTACGGCAACTACGACACGCAGGCGCTCGCCCAGACGCTGCACGAGAAGTACTACGTGGGCTGGGCGAACGTGAAGCTGCCCCACAAGTTCAAGATCGGCATCGGCGGCTGCCCGAACAGCTGCATGAAGCCCTCGCTGAACGATTTCGGCATTGAGGGCCGCCGCGCGCCCGTCTTCAACGCCGACGACTGCCGCGGCTGCAAGGTATGTATCGTCGAGACGCGCTGTCCCTCGAAGGCCGCGCACGTCGTGGACGGCAAGCTCTCCATCGGGGAAAACTGCCTGCAGTGCGGCGTCTGCGTCGGCAAATGCCCGTTCAAGGCCGTCCGGCACGAGAGCGAAACGCGCTACCGCATCTACGTCGGCGGCACGTGGGGCAAGCAGACCCGCATGGGCTCGCCGCTGAGCCGCCTCGTCGGCCGCGAGGAGATCGAGCCGCTGCTCGAAAAGACGATGCTCTGGTTCAAGGAAAACGCCTACGAGAAGGAGCGCCTCGGCAAGGCGATCGACCGCATCGGCTTCGACCGCTTCGAAGCCGCGCTGTTCTCCGACGACCTGCTCGCGCGCAAGGCGGAGATCCTCGCCCAGCCTATCAAGACGCGCTGAGCGCCGTTTTGCACCGAAGCAGGCAGCAGGGCCGCGCGTGCGCCGCGCCCCCCTGCCGCCCCCGCTTGACAAAAAGGCATAGTGCAGCAGGAAACCCGACCGATTTTTCTTTTGTTCATGCAATTTTGCTGTTGACAACCGCGCGGTTTGCATGTACAATAAAACCACAATCCAATGTGCTTTTGTGACTGACGGGTACAAGATGGGCGACCATCGTGGAGCAAAAGCCAGTATTGCCGACCGTCTGGGCAGTGTTCTTCGCAACGCTGCCCTTTTTTATTTGCAGCGCTGCCGGAGCAGAAAAACCGAAAGGCGCGCACCGCGCCGGAAAGGATCACACAAAATGAACGCTTGGAGAAGCTTTGCCGCCGGAAAGTGGCAGGAAAAGATCGACGTACGCAATTTCATCCAGAAAAACTACACGCCGTACACCGGCGATGAATCCTTTTTGCAGCCGCCGACCGAACGCACGAAGGCGATGCTCGAAAAGTACGAGGCGCTCTGCCGCGAGGAGCAGAAAAACGGCGGCGTGCTGAAGATCGACACCGACACGGTCATCACGATCACCTCGTTCGGCCCCGGCTATCTCGACAAGGAGAACGAGATCATCGTCGGCCTGCAGACGGACGAGCCGCTGAAGCGCGCCTGCAACCCGTTCGGCGGCATGCGCATGGTGCGCTCCGCCTGCGAGGCCTACGGCTATAAGGTTTCCGACACGATCGAAAACGAATTCAAATACCACAAGACGCACAACGACGGCGTTTTCTCCGCCTATACCGACGACGTGCGCGCCGCGCGCCACGCGGGCATCATCACGGGCCTGCCGGACGCCTACGGCCGCGGACGCATCATCGGCGACTACCGCCGCGTCGCGCTGTACGGCGTGGACCGCCTGATCCTGCAGAAGAAGGCGGACAAGGCGCAGCTCGGCAAAAGGGCGATCGACGCCGACACGATCCGCCTCATGGAGGAGGTCGCGGACCAGATCACGGCGCTGAACGACATGAAGAAGATGGCGGAAATGTACGGCTACGACATCTCCCGCCCGGCGGAAAACGCGCGCGAGGCCGTGCAGTGGGTCTACTTCGCCTACCTCGCGGCGATCAAGGAGCAGAACGGCGCGGCGATGAGCCTCGGCCGCGTCTCCACCTTCCTCGACATCTACTTTGAACGCGACCTGAAAGAGGGCACGCTCGACGAGAGCGGCGCGCAGGAAATCATCGACGATTTCGTCCTGAAGCTGCGCATGGCGCGCCACCTGCGCACGCCGGAGTACAACGAGCTCTTCGGCGGCGACCCGATGTGGATCACCGAGTCGCTCGGCGGCACCGGCGAGGACGGCCGCACGCTCGTGACGAAAAACTGCTACCGCATGCTGCACACGCTCTACAACCTGCACCCCTCCCCGGAGCCGAACCTCACGGTGCTCTGGGCGAAGCACCTGCCGGAAAACTGGAAGCGCTACGTCGCGAAGGTCTCCTGCGACACGGACGCGATCCAGTATGAGAGCGACACGATCATGCGCCCGGCGTTCGGCGACGACTACGCGATCGCCTGCTGCGTCTCGGCGATGCGCGTCGGCCGCGACATGCAGTTCTTCGGCGCCCGGGCAAACCTCGCAAAGCTCGTGCTGCTCGCGATCAACGGCGGCATGGACGAGGTCAAGAAGACGCGCGTCGCGCCCGAAATGCCGATCTGGCCCGACGAGTACGTCGACTTCGACCGTCTGGTCGAGCGCCTCGACTTCTACCGCGACTGGCTCGCCAAGACCTACGTGGACGCGATGAACACGATCCACTACATGCACGACAAATACGCCTATGAAAAGAGCCAGATGGCGCTGCACGACACGAACGTGCGCCGCCTGATGGCGTTCGGCATCGCCGGCATGAGCTGCATGGCGGACTCCCTCTCGGCGATCAAGTACGCGAAGGTGCGCTGCATCCGCGACCCGGAGACCGGCCTCGTCACCGATTTCGAGACGACCGGCGAATTCCCGTGCTTCGGCAACGACGACGAGCGCGTCGATTCGATCGCCTGCGAGCAGGTGCGCCGCTTCTACAACGCGCTCAAGGAGCACCAGCTCTACCGCAACGCCGAGCACACGCTCTCGATCCTCACGATCACCTCGAACGTCATGTACGGCAAGAAGACCGGCAACACGCCGGACGGCAGAAAGCAGGGCGAACCGCTCGCGCCGGGCGCCAACCCGATGAGCGGCCGCGACAAGTCCGGCGCGCTCGCCGAGCTCAACTCCGTCGCGAAGCTCTCCTACGACTACTGCCGCGACGGCATCTCGAACACGTTCTCGATCATCCCCGAAGCGCTCGGCAAGACCGAGGAGGAGCGCATCACGAACCTCGTGCAGCTCTTGACCGGCTACTTCATCCAGGGCGCGCACCATCTGAACGTCAACGTGCTGAACCGCGAGACGCTGATCGACGCCTACGACCACCCGGAAAAGTACCCGAACCTGACGATCCGCGTTTCGGGCTACGCGGTCAACTTCCACCGCCTTTCGAGAGAGCAGCAGCGCGAGGTCATCTCCCGCACGTTCCACGAGGCGATCTGATGGAGGGGCGCGTCAGCTCGGTGCAGTCGCTCGGCGCGGTCGACGGCCCGGGCCTGCGCTACGTCATCTTTCTGCAGGGCTGCCCGCTGCGCTGCAAATACTGCCACAACCCCGAAACGTGGGACAAGGCGGGCGGCACGCTGCGCACCGCGGCGGAGCTCTGCCGCACGGTCCTGCGCTACCGCCCCTACTTCGGCGAGACCGGCGGTGTGACCGTCTCCGGCGGCGAGCCGCTGATGCAGCCGGAATTCACGGCGGAACTGTTCCGCCTGCTGCACGAAAACGGCGTGCACACGGCGCTCGACACCGCCGGCGCGGGCGACCTCGAAAAGGCCGAAGCCGTCCTGAAGCACACCGACCTCGTCCTCTGCGACGTGAAATTCCCGACGGAATCCGCCTACCGCGAAAACTGCGGCGGCTCGCTCGACCACACGCTCGACTTTCTGCGCCGCACGGAGCGCCTGCGGATCCCGGTCTGGGTGCGGCACGTCGTCGCGCCGGGCCTGACCGATACGCCCGCCAGCCTGCGCGCCGTGCGCGACCTCTGCGCCGCGTTTTCGAACATCGAGAAAATCGAGTGGCTGCCGTTCAAGAACATCTGCGCGGAAAAGTACGAAGCGCTCGGCATCCCGTTCCCGATGGCCGGCAAGCCCGCTTATACACAGAAGCATATTGATATGCTGCTTTCCGCACTCTAAATACGTCGACACTTTCTCTGGCTTCCCGCTCTGGGAAGCCTTTCTTTTTTC
>NHCFR01400__coassemble_652_pt1 | contig 27021 bp, 26 predicted proteins | sample NHCFR01400__metabat2_high_PE_040 | metagenome-assembled genome bin NHCFR01400 | reverse complement strand
TAGGACTTAAAAGAGAACGATGGCTGAAAATAAATTCAAAAGCCTGTACTTATAAGGAGGCGACAAGACCGGGGACGAAGCATATCGGCTTCGTCCCCGGTTTCAGCTTTTACTATTTATTCAAATGAAAATTTTCAGCGCTTACTTTCATCGAAAGAAAATCAAGAATAGGAGGCTTTCAAACCGCTTTCTGCGCGGTTTGCCGGTTCCTGTGTGACTTTGAGAAATGAAAACGCGGCGGCGCGTCATGTATCCGGAACCAGCGCGAGAAAGGATTCGAAAATCTTCCGCCCGTCGACAGTGTCCGGGCGACGGTGCGCAAAGCCCATGCGCTCGGGGTGGAACTGCACGCCGATCACAAGGCCGTTCTCATGGATGAACCCCTCGTTGATCCCGTCGGCGCTGACGCAGGTTTCGAGCAGGCCGCGCCCCAGCCTTCCGGCGGCCTGATGGTGCGCGCTGTTCACGCAGAACCGCTCGCCGTACAGCCCCTGCAGGAACGGGTGGCCGGCGCGCACCGGATGCACGTTGTCGCCCGCCTCGCCGAGCGCGACGTGGCGCGCCGGATCGGGAACATCCTGAATCAGGTCGCCGCCGAACGCGACGTTGAGCACCTGATGCCCGCGGCAGATGCCGAGGATCGGCCGCCCGCATGCGAAGAAGCGGCGGATGAGCGCGAGCTCGTCGCGGTCGCGGCTGTCGTCGATGCCGCGGCTCGCGGTGTTTTCCTGCCCGTAGAGGGCGGGATTCATGTCGGCGCCGCCGGGCAGGAGCAGGCCGCCGCAGCGCTCGGCGTCGGCGGGGTCCATGGAGAGCACGGGCTCCGCGCCGCAGGCGGCAAGCGCTGCCGTATAGTTGGCGAAATCACCGCGATTGCCGCGGATAAAAACGGTCTTCATCAAATCATCCTTTCTGCTGGATTTTCGGCGTGCGTGCGCAGCATTTTGCGGCGTATCGGCGGGCCGCGGCAAACGGTGCCGCACGCTGCCGATTCCGGGAGAATCTCTGTGCATGCCGTCTGAAAATTTGCAAAAAAATTGCGTTTCCGGTATAGAATAGTATAGCACCGGTGTGGTATACTTTTCAATACAGGCTTGCGGGTCAGGCGCACGGTGCCCTGCCCGCATCTGAAAGACGCCGAACCGGTCCGGAGCAAAGCCGGGCGGCTCGTGAAAGGGTGGGGCATTCAGGTGGAACCGGGACGCAGAGCTCCCGCGCCGCGCAGAACGCGGCGCACGGGGAGACGGAAAAGAGCAAACCGCTGGACAAGGAGAATTTATGCCGTTGTGCGCCGCAGACAGGCGGTGACGGTGCTGTCGGCCGTGTTCTGCGTGCTGATCGCGCTGGTGATCACGGCGGTGCTCGCCGTGCCGCATGCCGGCGAAGCGCCGGTGGAGGCCGCAGCGTCCGCAGAGCCGGAGCCGACCGCGACGCCTGCGCCGGTGGAAAGCGCCGAGGCGTCGGAACCTCCGACATCGGCGGCCGAGGCGGTCATCGACGAAAACTACGTGCAGCTGGACGACTGGCAGCTTGTGCTCGTCAACGATACGGTTCCGCTGCCGGATGATTTTGTGGTCACGCCGCAGCTGTACGACGGCGTGCAGATCAACTCCAGAATGTACACGGCGCTGCGCGATCTGCTCCGCGACGCGTCGGACGCCGGCGTCAGCCTCTGGGTGGCCTCGGCGTACCGGAGCGTGGAGGAGCAGGAGCAGATCCTCGAAAACGCCATCCAGAACCGCATGAACGATTACGGCATGACGCGCGAGGAGGCGGAGGAAAACGCGCTGCTGACGATCCAGAAGCCGGGGCACAGCGAGCACCACACGGGCCTCGCCGTCGACTTCAACAACGTGGCGCGCGATTTCGAGAACACGGACGCCTATGCGTGGCTGATGGAAAACGCGGAAAAATACGGCTTTGTGGAGCGGTACCCGGCGGACAAGGAGGAGATCACCGGCATCGACTACGAGTGCTGGCACTTCCGGTATGTGGGGCGCGACAACGCCGCCGCGATGAACGAACTCGGCATGTGTCTTGAGGAGTATGTGCTCTATTTAAAGAACCAGCAGGCATAAACGCGGGGGAAAGGCGCAGGAAACGCGCTTTTCCCCATTTTTTTATTGCAAATTCCGCCCCGCGGAGATATAATAAACTCTAACATTTTGTATTCTGACAGGATTGGTGATTTTTATGGTACGCACACGCTTTGCGCCGAGCCCGACCGGCTTCATGCACGTCGGCAATCTCCGGACGGCGCTGTACGAGTATCTCGTCGCAAAATCGCAGGGCGGCACCTTTGTGCTGCGCATTGAGGACACGGACCAGGAGCGCTATGTGGAGGGCGCGACCGACGTGATCTACCGCACGCTGCAGCAGGTCGGCCTCAAGCACGACGAAGGCCCCGACGTCGGCGGCGCATACGGCCCGTATATCCAGAGCGAGCGCAAGGATCTTTACAAGCCCTACGCGGAGCAGCTCGTCCGGGAGGGCAAGGCGTACTACTGCTTCTGCACGAAGGAGCGGCTGGAGTCGATCCACGCGGCGGACTCCTTCGGCGGCTATGACCGCCACTGCCGTGACCTGCCCGCCGAGGAGGTGCAGCGGCTGCTCGACGCCGGCACGCCGTACGTCATCCGCCAGAAAATGCCGCTCGACGGCGCGACCTCGTTTGAAGACGCGGTGTACGGCACGATCACGATCGAGAACAAGGAGATCGAGGACCAGATCCTGCTGAAGTCGGACGGCTACCCGACGTACAATTTCGCAAACGTCATCGACGACCACCTGATGCACATCACGCACGTCGTGCGCGGCTGCGAGTACCTGACCTCGACGCCGAAGTACAACCTGCTTTACGAGGCGTTCGGCTGGGAGAAGCCGACCTACGTGCATCTGCCGCTGATCATGGGCAAGAACGAGGACGGCTCCGTCTCGAAGCTCTCGAAGCGCCACGGCTCGACGAGCTTCCAGGGCCTGCTCGACGAGGGCTACCTCGCCCCGGTCATCACAAACTACATCGCGCTGCTCGGCTGGTGCCCGAAGGACAACCAGGAGATCTTCACGCTCGAGGAGCTCGAAAAGGCGTTCTCGATCGACGGCATCAGCAAGTCGCCGGCCGTCTTCGACTACGACAAGCTGCTGTGGTTCAACGGCGAATACATCCGCAGCATGGACGCGGAGACGTTCCGCGAAAACGCGATGCCGTATTACCGCGCGGTGTTCGGCGATGCGGAAAAGCCGTGGGCCGTGCTCGACGCGATTCTGCAGCCGCGCATCTCGAAGTTCAACGAGATCCCGGCGCTGCTCGCGTTCTTTAAGGAACTGCCCGACTATGCGGCCGACCTCTTCGTGAACAAGAAGAGCAAGACGAACCTCGAAAATTCCCCGGAAATGCTGAAGGCGGCGATGGAGACGCTCGGGCAGCTCGGCGACTGGCAGATCGACGCGATCCACGACGCGCTGATCGGCCTCGCGCAGCAGCTCGGGGTCAAGAACGGCACGCTGCTCTGGCCGGTGCGCATTGCGGCAGCGGGCCAGACCGTTACGCCCGGCGGCGCGATGGAGATCCTCGCGGTGCTCGGCCGGGAGGAGGCGCTGCGCCGTCTCGCGGCGGGCCTCGAAAAACTGAACGCAGCCCGATAATGCTTGAAAGGTACGGTTACAAATATGAGTGAAGAAATCAAAAAAGAACCTGCGGTGTCCAGCACCAGCTTTATCGATGATTTCATCATCGAGGATCTTGCCGAGGGTGGCCGCTGCGCCGGCATGACGGTCCACACGCGTTTTCCGCCGGAGCCGAACGGCTACCTGCACATCGGCCACGCCAAGGCGATCTACGTCGACTTCGGCACGGCGGAGCGCTTCAACGGCATCTGCAACCTGCGCATGGACGACACGAACCCCACGAAGGAGGACGTCGAGTATGTCGACGCGATCAAGGAGGACATCCACTGGCTCGGCTACGACTGGGACGACCGCTTCTACTACGCCTCCGATTACTTTGAGAAGATGTACGAGGCCGCGGAGGAGCTGATTGAAAAGGGCCTCGCCTACGTCTGCGAGCTGACGCCCGAGCAGATGCGCGAGATGCGCGGCGACCTGAACACGCCGGCGCAGAGCCCGTACCGCGACCGCCCGAAGGAGGAAAGCCTCGACCTGTTCCGCCGCATGCGCGCGGGCGAGTTTGAGGACGGCCGCATGACGCTGCGCGCGAAGATCGACCTGGCTTCCGGCAACTTTAACATGCGCGACCCGGTCATCTACCGCATTAACCACCTGCCGCACCACCGCACGGGCGACAAGTGGTGCATCTATCCGATGTACGATTTCGCGCACCCGATCGAGGATGCGCTCGAGCACATCACGCACTCGCTCTGCTCGCTCGAGTTTGAGGACCACCGTCCGCTGTACGACTGGGTCATCGAGAACGTGACGCTGCCCTCGAAGCCGCGCCAGATCGAGTTCGCCCGCCTCGGCATCAACAACACGGTCATGAGCAAGCGCAAGCTGCGCGCGCTCGTCGAGGGCGGCTACGTCAGCGGGTGGGACGACCCGCGCATGCCGACGCTCTGCGGCCTGCGCCGCCGCGGCTACACGCCGGCGGCCATCCGCAACTTCAGCGAGCGCAACGGCGTTTCGAAGGTGAACTCCACGGTCGAGTACAGCTTCCTCGAGCACTGCCTGCGCGAGGACCTCAACATGACCGCAAAGCGCGTCATGGGCGTTCTGAACCCCGTGAAGCTGATCCTCACGAATTACCCCGAGGACCGCACGGAGACGTTCGAGGTGGAGAACAACCCGAACCGCCCGGAGGACGGCACGCGCACGCTCACGTTCGGCCGCGAGCTGTACGTCGAGGCGGAGGACTTCCTTGCAGAGCCGGTGCCGAAATACAAGCGCCTGTACCCGAACGGCCCCGAGTGCCGCCTGAAGGGCACGTATCTGATCCGCTGCACGGGCTACAAGGCCGGGGCGGACGGAAAGGTCGAGGAGATCTACGCCGAGTACGACCCCGAGAGCCGCGGCGGCAACCCGGCGGACGGCCGGAAGGTCAAGGGCGCGACGATCCACTGGGTCGATGCGAAAAACGCCGTGGACGCGGAGGTCCGCCTGTACGACAACCTCTTCACGGTCGAGGACCCGAACGCCGACAACTTCCTCGAGCTGCTGAACCCGGATTCCCTGAAGGTGCTGAAGGGCTGCAAGGTGGAGCCGGGCCTCAGCGCCGCGAAGCCGGGCGAGAGCTTCCAGTTCATGCGCCAGGGCTACTTCTGCGCGGATAACCGCGACTCGAGCGCGGAGCACCTCGTGTTCAACCGCTCCGTCTCGCTCAAGGACAGCTTCAAGAAATAAGCGTTTTCACCTGCATGGCCGCGCGGCCGGTGCGGAAAACGCAGGGTATTCAGATCGATTTGCGTGAAGGGCCGCAGTTTGCGGCCTTTTGCTTTTGATTAATTGTCACCCTAGATAAAAAACAGGTTGACGAATCGCGCGGGCTGTGGTAAACTGGAGACGAAAATTTTCAAAACGCCGGGTGCGGAAAGCATCGGGGAGGACGGATTATGCGCATACAGGATGCAGTTTTGGACTATCTGAACAGGAACCGCGGCAGCTACGTTTCGGGCGAGGAGATTGCCGCCTCGCTCGGCGTGACGCGCAACGCGGTCTGGAAGGCGATCCGGAAGCTCGAGGCGGACGGGCACCGGATCGACGCCGTGCCGAAGCGCGGCTACGCGCTGAGCGCCGACAGCGACGTGCTCTCTGCGGGGAGCGTTTCGCGGTATCTGACGACGGATTTCCCCGTGCGGCTCGACGTGCGCCGCGCCGTGACCTCGACGAACACCCTTTTGAAGGCCGAGGCGGAGCAGGGCGCACAGGAGGGGCTCGTGCTGATCGCCGAAGCTCAGACGGCGGGCAAGGGGCGCCTCGGGCGGCAGTTCCAGTCGCCGGCCGGCACGGGCGTCTATTTCAGCTTTCTGCTGTGCCCGACCTGCACGGCCGAACGCTCGCTGTTCATCACGACGGCGGCCGCGGTCGCCGTGTGCCGGGCGATCGAGGACGTGACGGCGCTGCATCCGCAGATCAAGTGGGTGAACGACGTTTACCTGAACGGCAGGAAGGTCTGCGGTATTCTGACCGAGGCCGCGATCGACTTTGAAAGCGGCGGCCTCAACTGGGCCGTGCTCGGCATCGGCATCAACATCGCGGAGCCGGCGGGCGGCTTCCCGGAGGAGATCCGGAACACGGCGGGCGCGCTGTTCAGCGGGCCGTGCCCGGTCGAAATGCGCAGCAGGCTGGCCGCCGCCGTGATCGACCGCTTTTTCGAGCTGTACGGGGATTTGGAAACGGGCGGATTCATCGACGAATACAGGCGCCGCTCCTTCCTGACCGGGCGCGCGATCCATTTCTCGCTCGGGAACGCGATGTACCACGGCGTCGTGACCGGGATTTCCGACGAGGCGCATCTGCTGGTCCGGCTGGACAGCGGCGAGGAACGCGCGTTTTCTGCCGGCGAGGTGCAGATTCACAAGGGCTTTTGACCGGCGGCGCGCTGCGGTCGTTTTCCCGCCGGGCTTTCGCTCTGTGCGATTTTCCCGCCGGGCTTCCGCGCCGTGCGGGCAGGATTTAAAATAAGGGGGATGAAGTGATGAAAAACAGGGAAAAAACCATTCAGATCGTGCTGGTCGGCGTTTTCGCCGCCGTTCTGGCCGTGCTCTCGCAGATTTCGATCCCGCTGCCCTCGGGCATTCCGGTCACGCTGCAGACCTTTGCCGTTGCGCTCTGCGGTTATGCGCTCGGCTGGAAGCGCGGGCTGCTCGCGACGGCGGTGTACGTGGCGCTCGGGCTTGTGGGGCTGCCGGTCTTTTCCGGCTTTTCCGGCGGCGTCGGCTCGGTGCTCGGTATGGCCGGCGGCTATATCTGGGGCTTTCTGCCGATGGCGGCGCTCTGCGGCGCCGGGCTGAAGGCGAAGCACCGCCCTGCGGCGCTGCTGTTCGGCGCGCTGGGGCTTGCCGCGTGCCACCTGTTCGGCACGGTGCAGTTTGCGGTCGTTTCGGGCATGGGACCGCTCGAATCGTTTCTGGTCGCCTCGGCGCCGTATCTGATCAAGGACGCGGTCTCTGTCGCTGCGGCTTACGGCATCGCGGCGGCGCTGCAGCACGCGCTCAGAAAAAACGGGCTCGACCTTGCGGCGTGATCTCTGCGCGGGATTCCGTGCGGTTTCGGAACATTTTCCGAAACCGCTTTATTTTTTAACATTTCTGTGCTATAATCAAAAATCGAAATTATTGGAAAGGCGGGAGAATCATGGACGTTCAGGTCGGGGACCGGCTGCAGATGAAGAAGGCGCACCCTTGCGGGAGCCAGATCTTCGAAGTGCTGCGCATCGGCGCGGATTTTAAGATCCGCTGCACGGGCTGCGGCCGCGAGGTCATGGTGCCCCGCCACAAGTGCGAGAAAAACATCCGGAAGATCCTGCGCGAGAGCGCGGGCGACGAGCGTTAGCTTTTCAAAGATCCAAATCGCAAAAAGCCGTATTTTGAGAAGGGAAAGCAGGGCGCTTCCCGCTGTGTAGTGGGTATGCGCGGCGCGTGCCCTGAAGATGCGGCGCTTCGAAAGACACAGGATTTCAGAAAGGAAACACGCTATGTTTGAAAATCTTTCGGTTTTTGAAAACCGGTATGAGGAGCTGAACCTCAAACTGTACGACCCCACGGTCGCGGCGGACCGGGAACAGTACGCGGCGCTGATGAAGGAGCACAAGGAGATCACGCCGATCGTCGAGCATTACCGCGCGCTGAAAAAGGCCGAGGCGGACGCTGCGGGCGCGCAGCAGCTTCTCGACGACCCGGATTCCGACAAAGAGCTGCGCCAGATGGCGGCGGAGGAGCTGAATGCGGCGCGCGAGGACGCGGCGCGCATCGCGGAAGAGCTCAAGATTCTGCTTCTGCCGCGCGACCCGAACGACGAGCGCAGCGTCATCGTCGAGATCCGCGGCGGCGCGGGCGGCGAGGAGGCGGCGCTGTTCGCGTACAACCTCTACCGCATGTACACGATGTACGCCGAAAAGCGCGGCTGGAAGACCGAGATCGTCAACCTCAACGAGACGGAGCTCGGCGGCTTCAAGGAGGTCAGCTTCACGATCGACGGCGACGGCGCGTATTCGCGGCTCAAGTTCGAAAGCGGCGTGCACCGCGTGCAGCGCGTGCCCGAAACGGAGACGCAGGGGCGCATCCACACCTCGACGGCGACCGTCGCGGTGCTGCCGGAGGCCGACGAGGTCGAGCTGGAGCTCGACCCGAAGGACCTGCAGATCGACACGTTCCGCTCGAGCGGCGCGGGCGGCCAGCACATCAACAAGACCTCGTCGGCGATCCGCGTCACGCACCTGCCGACCGGCACGGTCGTCGAGTGTCAGGACGAGCGCAGCCAGTACAAAAACAAGGACAAGGCGCTGCGCGTCCTGCGCGCGCGACTGCTCGACGCGAAGGTGGCGGAGCAGAACGCCGAAATCGCGGCGAACCGCAGGAGCCAGGTCGGCACCGGCGACCGCTCCGAGCGTATCCGCACGTACAACTACCCGCAGCTGCGCGTCACCGACCACCGCATCGGCCTGACGCTCTACCGGCTCGCGGACATTCTGAACGGCGACCTCGACGAGATCATCGACGCGCTCATCGCGGCGGACCGCGCCGAAAAGCTCAGGGAGAGCATGGAGAACGGATGAACATGAATACACGCATTCTGCATGCCGGACAGGCATATGATATAGAGGCGGCGGGGGAGATCCTCCGCCGGGGCGGCCTGGTGGCGATCCCGACCGAAACGGTCTACGGCCTCGCGGGCAACGCGCTGGACCCCGCGGTTTCGGCGCGCATCTACGCGGTCAAGGGCCGCCCCTCCGACAACCCGCTGATCGTCCACATCAGCGCGATGGAGGAGCTGCCGCCGCTCGTCGCGGAGATCCCCGCGGCGGCGAAAAAGCTGGCCGAGGCCTTCTGGCCCGGCCCGCTGACGATCATCATGAAGAAATCGGCGATCGTGCCGAAGGAGACGACCGGCGGGCTCGACACCGTCGCGGTGCGCATGCCGTCGCACCCGGCGGCGCGCGCGATCATCCGCGCGGCGGGCGTGCCGCTCGCGGCGCCGTCCGCAAACCTTTCGGGCCTGCCGAGCCCCTCGGCCTTCGAGCATGTCTGTGACGACCTGATGGGCCGCGTCGAGGCGATCGTCGACGGCGGCGACTGCGCGGTCGGGCTGGAATCGACGGTCATCACGGTCGCGGGCGAGGTGCCGTGCGTGCTGCGGCCGGGCGGCGTCTCGGTCGAGCAGCTCCGCGCCGTGCTCGGCCGGGTCGACGTCGACCGCGCGGTGCTCGAAAAGCCCGCCGAAAACGCGCGCGTCGCGTCGCCGGGCATGAAGTATAAGCATTACGCGCCGAAGGCGGAGATCACGATCGTCGACGCGGCGCTCGAGGATTACGCCCGCTTTGTGAACGCGCAGCCGGAAGCCGTCGCGCTCTGCTTTCAGGGCGAGGAAGCGCTGCTCGACGTGCCCTGCGTGCCGTTCGGCCGCGCGGAGGACGCGCTCTCGCAGGCGCACGATTTGTTTGCGGCGCTGCACCGGCTCGACGCGATCGGCGCGAAAACGGTGTATGCGCGCATGCCGCGCCGCAACGGCGTCGGCCTCGCGGTGTACAACCGGCTGATCCGCGCCGCGGCCTTCCGCGTGTACGCGCCCGAAAGCACCTGGGTGGTCGGCCTGACGGGCCAGACCGGCGCGGGAAAATCGACGGTTTCCGCACGGCTTGCGGCGCGCGGCTGCGCGGTCATCGACTGCGACGCCGTGACGCGCGACCCGGCGCTTTACAGCGGCGAATGCCTTGCGGAGTTGCAAAAAGCCTTCGGGCGTGATATTATGAGACCGGACGGGACGCTCGACCGCCGGCTGCTCGCGCGCCGCGCCTTTGCGGACAGTGATACGACGCAGACGCTGAACCGCATCACGCATCCGGTGATCTTCAGCCGGCTGCGCGCGGAGATCGCAGCGCGGAAAGCGGCCGGGGCGCGCGTCATCGTGCTCGACGCGCCGACGCTCTTTGAAGCCGGCGCCGAGCGGCTCTGCCGGCGGGTCGTGTCGGTCCTCGCGGACCGCGCGGTGCGCAAAGCGCGCATTCTGCAGCGCGACGGCATCACCGGCGAAGAGGCGGAGCGGCGCATGCGCGCGCAGCAGGCGGACGGCTTTTACGCCTCGCGCTCCGACTATGTGCTCGACAACACGGCGTCCGTAACGGATGCGGACCTCGACGATATGCTCGCAGCGCTCGGCTGCGGAGATCAGGGAGACGGATCTTGAGACGAAACCGAAAAAAGAGGCGCAGGTGGCCTGCCGTGCTCGCGGCGGTCGTGCTGCTCGCGGGATTTGCCTGGTTTGCGTTCCGCTCTGTGCAGCCGGACGTCATGGAGCTCAGCTATCCGCGCAAATACAAATCCATCGTGACGGAGCAGGCCGCGGAATACGACCTTGAGGAAAGCCTCGTTTACGCGGTCATCAAGGCGGAAAGCAACTTCGACGCCGAAGCCGTGTCGTCGGTCGGCGCGGTGGGGCTGATGCAGATGATGCCGGAGACGTTTTACTGGATGCAGACGCACGTGGGCGAGACGTACGACGAATCGGCGCTGTATGAGCCGGAGGTGAGCATCCGCTTCGGCTGCGCGCTGCTGCGGCTGCTGCTCAGCGAGTACGGCGATCTGACCGTCGCGCTGTGCGCGTACAACGCCGGCATGGGAAATGTTGCATCGTGGCTTTCGGACAGCGCGTATTCCGACGACGGGAAGACCCTGAAGGCGATTCCCTTCGGCGAAACCGAAGCGTATGTGCAGAAAGTCCTGCAGTATAAAGAAACATACGAAGAAATTTATTATGGGGGAATGGAAAATGGCTAAGAAAGCGGCAAAGTCCGCAAAGGATCTCAGCGAAGCGCTGCTCAACCCGCGCAAGAACGGCTTTTTCAAGGTCTCGGAAGAGAAGCTCGAAAAGGCCGATAAGTTCTGCGAGGGCTACAAGGCGTTTCTCGACAGCGCAAAGACCGAGCGCGAATCCGTGGAGTACGCGGTGAAGGCGGCGGAAAAGCACGGCTTTGTGCCGTTCGACCCGGCGCACAAGTATGCGCCCGGCGACAAGGTGTACGCGAACAACCGCGGCAAGGCGCTGTGCCTTGCGGTCATCGGCAAGGAGGGCTGCAGGAACGGCGTGCGCATCGCCGCGGCTCACATCGACAACCCGCGCCTTGACCTGAAGCCGATCCCGCTCTACGAATCGAGCGAGATGGCGTACCTGAAGACGCATTACTACGGCGGCATCAAGAAGTACCAGTGGACGGCGATCCCGCTTGCGATGCACGGCGTGGTGATCAAGCGCGACGGCACGTGCGTCAACGTGTGCGTCGGCGAGGAGCCGGGCGACCCGCAGTTCACGATCACCGACATCCTGCCGCATCTCGGCGCCGATCAGGCGAAGAAGACGCTCGGCGGCGCGTTCACGGGCGAGGACCTCAACATCCTCGTCGGCAGCCGCCCGGTGCGCGACGAAGAGGCGAAGGAAGGCTACAAGCTCAACGTCATGCGCCTTCTGAACGAGAAGTACGGCATCGTCGAGGCCGACCTCATCTCCGCGGAGATCGAGTTTGTCCCGGCCTTCAAGGCGACGGACATCGGCTTTGACCGCAGCCTGATCGGCGCATACGGCCACGACGACCGCGTCTGCGCATACCCGGCGCTCGAGGCGATCCTCGCCTGCAAGAACCCGGTGCAGACCGTCGTCACGGTGCTCGCCGACAAGGAAGAGGTCGGCAGCGACGGCAACACCGGCCTCAATTCCGAGTTCATGCGCTACTTCATCGCCGATCTCGCGGAAGCGGAGGGCGAGGTGCCGCGCCATGTGCTCTCGAAGTCGGCCTGTATTTCGGCGGACGTCACCGCGGCGTACGACCCGCACTATGCCTCAGCCTATGAGGCGCAGAACTCCTGTTACATAAACGGCGGCCTCGGCATCGCGAAGTACACGGGCTCCCGCGGCAAGGGCGGCACGAACGATGCGAACGCCGAATTTGTCGGCCGCATCCGCCGCACGTTCGACGACGCGGACGTCCTGTGGCAGATCGGCGAGCTCGGCAAGGTCGACCAGGGCGGCGGCGGAACGGTCGCGAAGTTCATCGCGAACCTCAACGTCGACGTGATCGACGTCGGCGTGCCGGTGCTCTCGATGCACGCGCCGTTCGAGGTCGTTTCGAAGCTCGACGTCTACATGGCCTATAAGGGCTTCAAGGCGTTCTTCGAGGAAAAGTAAGAGACGGGCGGCAGTGGCTTGGGCCTACTGCCGCCCTTTCCTGATATTTCCGGAAAATCCGGGCATACTGCGGAGTGTATGGAGAAGAGAGGGGGAGAGCCATGGACCTCAGAACAGTCCGGCGCGTGGCGGAGCTGCTTTCGCGCCTTTCCGGCCGGAAGCAGGAGGTGGCGGTGCTGCCGATGCGCGTGCAGAAGGCCCCGTTTCCGGCCGGGCCGGAGGACGCGCTGCCGCGCGCCGCGCCGGAATCCGTCGGCATCCGAAGCGGCTATCTGCAGTCGTTTCTGGAGCAGGCCGCGGCGGACCGCGGCGAAAACCTGCACAGCCTGACCGTGCTGCGGCACGGGAAGGTGATCGCCGCGTGCAGCTTTGCGCCGTTTGACCGCACGGTGTGGCACGTGACGCATTCGCTGTGCAAGACCGTGACGGGCCTTTGCGCCGGCATCCTGATCGGCGACGGGCTGCTTTCGCCCGACGAGCGCGTCGCCGACATTTTCCCGGAGAAGGCCTCGCCGGTCGCGCGCATCCGGTGGCGCGGCCTGCTCGTGCGCCATCTGCTGAACATGACGAGCGGCGCCTCGATCAACGAGCTGGCCTCGGTCACGCAGACCGACTGGGTGCGCGGCTTTCTGGATTCGGTGCCGCAGTTCGAGCCGGGGGAGTCGTTCCAGTACAACAGCATGAATTCCTACATGCTTTCGGCGATCATCTGCAAAAAGACGGGCGGGACGCTGACCGAGTTTCTGCAGGGGCGGCTTTTCGGGCCGATGGGGATTCGGGACTTCCACTGGGAGACGTGCCCGCTCGGCATCGAGAAGGGCGGCTGGGGGCTCTACCTCAAGCAGGAGGACATGGCAAAGCTCGGCCTGCTCGTGCTGCAGCGCGGCAAATGGGACGGCAGGGCGCTCGTGCCGGAGGACTACATCCGCGAGATGAGCCGCAAGCAGAGCGAGCCGCCGGCGGAGATGAGCGACTACGGCTACGGCTGGCAGTGCTGGCTTTGGGCGCGGCCGGGGTCGATCCTGTTCAACGGCCTGTTCGGGCAGAACATCCTCGTGATCCCGGACCTCGACATGGTCATCGCCTCGAACGCCGGCGGCGACCGCATGTTTGGAAAATCCGGGTATCTGTCGCTCTGCGAAACGTATTTCGGCGAGGGCGTGAAGCTGCCGGATACTTGTCCGCCGGACCCGCGCGCATACCGGCGCTTGTGCCGGGCGGTGCGGCAGCTCGAACAGGGTGCGCCGCCGGAAAAGGGGCTTGCCGGCTTTCTCGCGCAGCGCCGGCAGCGCAGGCTGGACGAAGCGCGCAGCGCGGAAGTTGCGGGGCGGCGCTACGTCTTTGAGCCGGGCGCCGCGCGTTTGCTGCCGCTGTTCGTGCAGCTTCTCGAAAACAACTACACCACCGGCATCAGCGGCGTCCGCTTTTCCTGTGAAGCGGAAAAGCTTTACGTGACGGTCGAGGAGGGCGAGCAGCAAAACACGCTCGAGGTCGGCTTTCAAGCGCCGGTGCGCGGCAAGGTGTGCGCAAATAGCGAGGAACAGCTCGTCGCCGTTCGCGGTCTCTGGACGCAGAACGAGGACGGCGTGCCGGTGCTGAAGCTCGACATCGCCTTCCTCGAGCAGGCGAGCACGCGGCACATCAAGCTGTTTTTCGATGCAGCGGACACCGTGCGCATGCGGCTTTCGGAGACGCCGAGCAAGCAGGCGCTGCAGGACGGCGCGGCGGTCGTCATGGGCGCGAGCCGGCTGCTCGGCGCGCTCTCAGGCGCGGTCGACGGCAAGGGGCGCATGGAATCGTGGCTTACGGCGATTGCCGAGCCGGAGCTGACCGGCAGGCTGGAAAAGGCATGAAAAAAGGCTTCTGTCTTTTGCGGACAGAAGCCTTTTTGTGAAGTAAAATAGCTTTACAGGGGGAGGCAGTCGAGCTCCTCCTCGGTGTAGACCGGGATGCCGTTTTCGAGCAGCAGCGCGGCGGTCACGCCGTTTCCGGGCACCTTGCTGCCGGAAAAGGTGCCGTCGTAGATCAGGCCCTTGCCGCACGAGGGGCTTTTCGCCTTGAGGATCGCGAAATCGACGCGGTTGAGCTGCGCGAGGTACAGCGCGGCTTCGGCGCCCTTCCGGTATTCGGCGGTGACGTCGCGCCCCGCGTTCGACATCACCTTGTCCCCGACGATTTCAGAGGGCGCGCGCGGCGTTTCCAGCCCGCCCATCTGCTCCGGGCATACGCCGAGCAGCACGTGCTCCTTTGCGAGCGCGAGGATCCGCTCGTTCTTGCAGTCGTCGCCCTTGTAGCGGCAGGCGCAGCCCAGAAGGCAGCTGCTCACGAGAATGACGGCCATTGTTTTCCACTTCCCTTTTCCTTGTTGTTGAAACGATTGTAGCACGTTCTATTTTTGTCGTCAAGCCGGTTGCACTTGCGGGGGAACTATGCTATGATTGAATAAAATTCGCGTCTGACCGCGGGAAATGGTGGTTAATATGGAAGAATATCTCTCGAAGCTGACGGTGTTTACGCATCCGCTGATCCGGCACAAGGTCAGCCATCTCTGCGATGTGAACACCGGCACGAAGGAGTTCAGCGAGCTCGTCAAGGAGCTTTCAATGCTGATGGGCTACGAGGTGCTCAAGGACCTGAAAATGAAGGATGTGGAGATTCAGGCGCCGCTGCAGAAGATCGTGACGCCGGTGCTGGCCGAGGACTTCACGATCGTGCCGATCCTGCGTGCGGGGCTCGGCATGGTGGACGGCCTGCGCGCGCTTTCCCCGACGGCGAAGGTCGGGCACATCGGCCTGTACCGCGATGAAAAGACGCTCCTGCCGCAGACGTACTACTTCAAGCTCCCGGTCGACGCGCAGGACGGCCCGGTCATCGTCGTCGACCCGGCGCTTGCGACGGGCGGCAGCGCCGACGCGGCGATCCGCTTCGTCAAGGAATCGGGCTGCACGAACATCAAGTTCGTGTGCATCTTCGCCTCCGAGGTCGGCGTCCGCCTGCTGTACGAGAACCATCCGGACGTCGAGGTCTACGCGGCGAATTACGCGCCCGGCCCCCTCAACGAGCAGGGCTACATCTACACCGCCGCGGGCGACGCCGGCGACCGCCTGTGCGGCACGGTCAGCTACAAGCCGCAGAAAACGGCCGGATGAGCGCGCCGTCCGGCGCGGCCAAATCCCCCGACATACTGCAAACTCCCCTCCGCATGGACAGCCCGTGCGGAGGGTTTGCCGTTTTGCGGGCGCATTGTCCGATTTTGCGGCGCTTCCCGTATCAATTTACAATTTGTTCACGGACTTGACACGATTCGTTGACAATTATGCGGCCGTGTGATAGAATACCGGAAGCAAAAAACAGGGGGAGAGATCCATTTGAAGCTAATCTATGATGTGGCTGACAAGCCTAAGTTCAGCAAAACACTCGTTTTCGCGTTCCAGCAGATGATCGCGATCATGGCGGCGACGCTTTTGGTGCCGATGCTCGTTTCCGGCTACGGGCTGGAGGCGGACGTCGCGGCGGCGCTGTTCGGCGCCGGCATCGGCACGATCGTCTACCTGCTCTTCACGAAGCGCAGAAGCCCTGTGTTCCTCGGCTCGTCCTTCACGTTCCTCGGCGCGTACGCCGCCTCGATCGGCCAGAATTACGGCTACTGGGGCATCATCATCGGCGTGACCTTCGCCGGCCTCGTCTACGTCGTCATCGCGCTGTTTGTCCGCCTCATCGGCTCCGGCTGGGTCAACAAGCTGATGCCGCCCGCGATCATCGGGCCGATTGTCGCGCTGATCGGCCTTTCGCTCTCCGGCACGGCGACGAGCTGGATCATGGGCAACGGCGCGGCGGAAGTCGTCTACACGGAGACGTACAACTGGGTGTCGATCATCTGCGCGCTCTTCACGTTCTTCATGATCGTCGTGGCCTCGGTCAAGGGCTCGAAGCGGGTCAAGCTGATCCCGTTCATCATCGGCATCAGCGCGGGCTATGCGCTGGCGCTCATCTTCACGCTGATCGGCATGGCGTGCGGCAACACCTACCTGCAGGTGCTCTCCTTCCAGCCGTTCATCGACACCTTCTCGAATTTCAGCTTCACGAGCATCATCGATTACCCGAAGTTCTTCTTCCTCAAGGCGATCCAGTCGAACGGCCAGTATCCGCTTGATGCGGCGGCCATCGGCAACATCGCGATGATCTACGTGCCGATCGGCGTTGTCGAGCTTGCGCAGCACATCGCCGACCACAAGAACCTCGGCAGCATCATCAACCGCGACCTGATCACCGACCCGGGCCTCGACAAGACGCTGCTCGGCGACGGCGTCGGCTCGATCGTCGGCGCTTTCTTCGGCGGCTGCGCGAACACGACGTACGGCGAGTCGATCGCCTGCGTCGCGATCACGGGCAACGCCTCGGTCGTTTCGATCCTCACGGCGGCGCTCGGCTGCATGGTGCTTTCGTTCTTCACGCCGTTCGTCGTGCTGATCAACTCGATTCCGAAGTGCGTCATGGGCGGCGCGTGCATCGCGCTGTACGGCTTCATCGCGGTCTCCGGCCTGCAGATGCTGCATAAGGTCGACCTCGGCGACAGCCGCAACCTGTTCGTCGTCAGCGCCATTCTGGTCTGCGGCATCGGCGGCCTGTATTTCGGCTTCGGCCGCAACCCGATCACGGGCGGCGCACTGCTCAACATCACGTCGCTTGCGGTCGCGCTGATCGTCGGCATCGTCACGAACCTGATCGTCCACAGCGGAAAGTCCTCCGGCGGCGCCGAAAGCACCGAAAGCGAATCGAAAAAGGAATAAGCGGATGGGCCTGAACTGCACCCCGTTTGTCAGCCGGCGTAATATGCTGGACGGCAAGCGGGGTGCAGTTCGCTTTCAGCCTGGGGCCTTTTCTCATGCCCGAAAAGGAAAGCTTTGCAAAAGGCCGCGGCGGCTTTTTGGCGGATTGTCAAAAAGAAATTTTCTGCTATACTGAAAACAGGACATACAGATGTCCGGTTTTCCCGTGTACAATTAAAGCGAGAGAAAGGAGCGTCCGAACCATGAAAATCGACCGGCTCATCGGCATTCTGTCGATTTTGCTGCAGCGGGATACGGTCACCGCGCCGGAGCTTGCGGCGCGGTTCGAGGTGTCGCGCCGCACGATCGGCCGGGATCTGGAGGCGCTCTGCCGGGCCGGGATTCCGATCGCCACGCGGCAGGGCGCAAACGGCGGCATCTCCATTCTCGAGAATTACAAGCTGGACCGCACGCTGCTCACGGGCGCGGAGATGCGGGACATCCTGGCGGGCCTGCGCAGCCTCGACAGCGTCAACGGCACGAACCGCTACGGCCAGCTCATGGAAAAGCTCGCGGCCGGGTCGTCGGATTTTTTGACAGGCGACCAGTCCGTGCTGATCGACCTCTCCGCGTGGTACCGCGATTCGCTTGCGCCGAAGATCGAACAGATCCGCAGCGCGATCGACGGCGCCCGCCGGATCCGCTTCACGTATTACGCGCCGGGCGGCGAGACCGTGCGCACCGTGGAGCCGTACTACCTGATTTTCCGCTGGTCGAGCTGGTACGTCTGGGGCTACTGCGAAAAGCGCGCGGATTTCCGCCTGTTCAAGCTGAACCGCATGGACGGCCTGCGCGCGACGGACGAGACGTTTGAGAAGCGGCCCGTGCCGCTGCCGGACCTGCGCAATGAACGGATCTTCCCGGGCGGCATCCGCGTGAAGGCGCTGTTTGCGCCGGAGTGCAAGTGGCGGCTTGTGGAGGAGTTCGGCGCCGGCTGCTTTACGGTGCAGCCGGACGGGCGGCTCCTGTTCGAGGCGGATTATACGAACCGGGAGGAGCTTATCACGTGGCTTCTGACCTTCCGGGAGAAGGCCGTGCTGCTGGAGCCTGCGGACGTGCGCGAAGCGCTGCGCGCGGCCATCCGGCGCATGCAGGCACTGTATGAAGAATTGTAGGAAGAAAGGGGAACGGAACATGAAGTATGATTGGCTGGACGCTTACCTGCTGCAGAAGCGCGGCGTGACGAAGGACCTGCAGCCGGTGTGGAACTGGGTGCGCTACCACATCGGCGGCAAAATGTTCGCCGCGGTCTGTCTGGACGACGCGGGCAGACCGTATTACATCAACCTGCGGCTGGAGCCGATGAACGGCGAGTTTCTGCGCGCGCAGTACGCCGGGGATGTGATCCCGGGCTACTACAGCGACAAGGTGCACTGGAACTCGGTCAATCCGGACGGCGCGGTGCCGGACGAGACGCTGCGCGCGATGCTCGACGAGTCGTACCGGCTCGTGCTCGGCGGCCTGCCGAAGAAGCGGCAGCGCAAGGCGCTCGGGCTGACCTGCTGCGGCACGGAATGCGGGGACTGCGCGTTTTTCGGCAGCGCATGCGCGGGCTGCAACGCGCTGGCCGGCAAGGTGTTCCACGCGCCGCCGGGCCGGGCGTGCCCGATCTACGCGTGCGCGGTCAACAGGAATCACCGCGCGACCTGCGCCGGCTGTGAGAAGCTGCCGTGCGAAATCTGGAAGTCGACGCGCGACCCGCAGCTTTCCGACGCGGCGTTTGCGGATTCGATCGCGCAGCGCGTGCGGAACCTGAAGGGGGAATGAGCATGGCGTTCGACTACAAAAAGGAATACAGGGAATTTTATCTGCCGCCGCGCACGCCCGGCCTGATCGACGTGCCGCAGACGCGCTACATCGCGGTTTCGGGCAGCGGCGACCTGAACGCACCGCGCCGGCGCGTTTGCGCACGGTGCTGCGCCTTCCGGTCCGCCGCCTGCCGTGACGGGGATCCGGCGGTGAATTTTGCCGCAGGCGGCCTGCGGGGCTTGCTTTTTGCCGGTGCGTCCGTATAATAGGAAGTATCGGAAAAGTGCGGCGGAGCCGCCGGAAAGGAGCGGGCATGGAGGAAAGGAACAGAAATGTGCGCGGCACCGCGCGGCGCAGGCGGCCGACCAGAAGGCGGCGCAGGCGCAGGGTGATCTACAAGCCGGATTACGCGCGCGTGCGGCAGGTCGCGGTTTCCAAGCGGATCGTGGGCGTCCTGCTCGCGCTGCTGGTGGTTTTTGCCGCCGTGGCGGTGGTGTTTACCTGGATCGTCCCCTCCGTCATGAAAACGCTCGAGCCTTCGCCGATCTCCGCGCAGGCCGACGGGGAGGCGGCGGAAGCTTCGGCGCAGCCGGTCGGCTATGACGAGGAAACGGGCCTGCCGCTGTACGGGGACGATTTCAACCTGTTCGTCATCAACGAGGCGCATCCGGCCGAAAGCGACTTTGCGCCCGTTCTGGCCGAGACGGCCGGCGTGGAGGTGGACGAGCGGATCGCGCCCGCGCTCTCGATGCTCGTCGAGACGGCGCAGGCGGACGGCATTGAACTGCAGTTTGACGCCGGGTACGTCTCCTACAGCGCGCAGGAATCGCTCTACGAAAAGCAGGTCGAAGCGCTGCAGGCGGCCGGCTCGACGATCATCATGGCGCGCGAGGATGCAAAGCGCACGGTGCCGGCGCCCGGCGAGTCGGACATGCAGACCGGCCTCTGCGTGACGCTCGCGGGCGATGCGGAGGATTTCGCCGGTACGGCGGCGTACGGCTGGCTGCAGAGCCACATGGGCGCGTACGGCTTCGTGTTTCGCTATCCGGCGGGGAAGGCGGATTACACGGGCGTCGAGCAGAACGACCTCGTGCTGCGCTACGTCGGGCCGGAAAACGCGGCCGCGATGCGCAGGCTCTCGATGTGCCTCGAGGAGTACATCGCGTACGTCGGCTGAGGGGGAAGGCTATGGAACGCAGATTTGTGCGCCGGATCGAGCTGACCGGCGCGCTTGCAGCGGATTCCTATCTGCACGATGTGCCGGCGGTCCGCTATCTGGAAGCGGCCGGCCGCCTGGAGTTTCACAGCGACGTGACGTTCCTCGTCGGCGAAAACGGCGTGGGTAAGTCGACGCTTTTGGAGGCGGTCGCGGTGGCCTGCGGCTTCAACCCCGAGGGCGGCTCGCGAAACTTCAGCTTTTCGACGCGCGAGACGCATTCCGAGCTTGGCGCGGCGCTGACCGTCGTGCGGTCGGCCTACCCGAAGGACGGCTTTTTCCTGCGGGCGGAGAGCTTTTACAACGCCGCGAGCTACATCGATACGCTCGACGAGATTCCCAGCGTCTACGGCGGCTCGCTGCACGAGAAGTCGCACGGGGAGAGCTTCCTCGCACTCGTGCAGAACCGCTTCCGCGGGCACGGGCTCTACCTGCTCGACGAGCCGGAGGCCGCGCTCTCGCCGATGCGTCTGCTGACGCTGATGGGGGAGATCGACCGCCTGACGGAAGCGGGCTCGCAGTTCATCATCTCGACCCATTCGCCGATTCTCATGGCGTTTCCGGGCGCGGAGGTGCTGGAGATCACCGGGGCGGGGATCCGCCCCGTGCCGTACCGCGAGACGGAGCATTTCACGGTCACGCGCAGCTTTCTCGAAAATCCCGAACGGATGCTGCGCATCCTGCTGGATAAGGATGCGGGCGAATAAAAAGTTTTTTCGAAAAGGCCTTGCAATTTCCGCGGTTTTGTGCTAACATTATTAGCGCTATGTTTAAGTGTTAACTTAATAACCGCAGAGATCAACCGAAAGAGGTGACAGATATGAAAAATATTCATCCGGACTATCAGGAAACGACCATTACCTGCGCATGCGGCAATGTGATTCACACGCGTTCCACGAAGAAGGACATCCGCGTTGAAATTTGCTCCAAGTGCCATCCGTTCTATACGGGCAAGCAGAAGCTGGTTGATACGAGCGGCCGCGTTGACATGTTCAAAAAGCGCTACGGTATCACGAAGTAATTCATCATACGGTTGTTTAGGGCGGTGCTTTGCAGCATCGCCCGTTTTTCGTCCGGAAAGCGGGCGGCATGGGGAAGGAGGCGCCGGTCATGGCACAGTATAAAACGGTTCTGCGCGAGGCGGAGGACGATTTTGTCGAAAAGCGCTCGCGGTTCATCGGCTACGCGAAGCCCGTTTCGACCGAGGCGGAGGCGCTGGCCTTCATCGCGGAAAAGCGGTCGAAGCACTGGGATGCTTCCCACAATGTGTACGCCTATATCCTGCGCGACGGCGGCATCATGCGCTATTCGGACGACGGCGAGCCGCAGGGCACCGCCGGCATACCGGTGCTCGACGTGCTGCAGAAGAGCGGCGTCACCGACGTCGTCGTGGTTGCGACGCGCTACTTCGGCGGCATTTTGCTCGGGGGCGGCGGGCTCGTGCGCGCCTATTCGCACACGGCGTCGATCGCCCTGCAGGCAGCGGGGATCGTCACGATGCGCGAATGCCTGATGCTCCGCGTCGTCTGCGATTACAGCCAGTACGGCCGCGTGGCGGCGCTCGTACCCGAATGCGGCGGCGTCGTGGACGACACGGTGTTCGAGGAAAGGGTGGCGCTTTGTTTCCACATGGCCCCCGAGGACCGCGGCAGCTTCGACAAAAAGCTCGCCGATGCGACGAACGGACAGGCCGCGGCGGAGGAGACCGGGAAAAAATATTTTGAATTTTGCGAGTAATTTTGCAAATAAAGAAGTAATTTTGGCGTTTGCGGCGTATAACATATAATAGGGGGCTTTTTGAAAGCGCTTTTCACGGGAAATTTGCCTTGTACATATCGGATCTGTGCCGGCGCGGCCGGCGCAGTCGGCCCGGGCGCACGGAAATTGCGCGCCGGGGAAAGGAACACGGTGGTACATAATGGAAAACAGGGCGTTGAGCATTCGCGAGGAGACGCAGCGCATCGAGCGGGAGATCCTCTCGCCGTACGCGGCGCTTTCCGAAAACACGCGCGGCAGGGTGCGCGAGGCGGCGGAGTGCCCGATCCGCACGCCGTACCAGCGCGACCGCGACAAGGTCATCCACTGCAAGGCGTTCCGGCGGCTGAAGCACAAGACGCAGGTGTTCCTCTCGCCGGAGGGCGACCATTACCGCACGCGCCTGACGCACACGCTCGAGGTCTCGCAGATCGCGCGGACGATCGCCCGGGCGCTCAGGCTCAACGAGGACCTGACCGAGGCGGTGGCGCTCGGCCACGACCTCGGCCACACGCCGTTCGGCCACGCGGGCGAACGGGCGCTGAACCGGCTGATGCCGAACGGCTTCCGCCACTACGAGCAGAGCGTGCGCGTTGTGGAGCGGCTCGAGAACGACGGCCGCGGCCTGAACCTGACCTTTGAGGTGCGCGACGGCATCCGCTGCCACACGACCGGGCAGGAGGCCCGGACGATGGAGGGCCGCATCATCCGCTGGGCGGACAAGATCGCCTATATGAACCACGACATCGACGACGCGATCCGCGCGGGCGTTATCCGCGAGTCGGACATCCCGCGGGACATCACCGCCGTGCTCGGCGACACGAAGAACAAGCGCATCACGACGATGGTCACGTCGCTGATCCGCAACAGCCCGGCCGGCGTCGTCAACATGGATGCCGACGTGCTCGAGGCGTACGACGCGCTGCACGAATTCATGTATGAGGCGGTCTACCTGAACGACTACGCGAAGCGCGAGGAAAAAAAGGTGCCGCACCTGATCGAGAGCCTGTTCGGCTACTACGTGCGCCACCCGGACCGCCTGCCCGAAAGCATGCGCGAGATCGCGGAGGCGGACGGAAAGGAGCAGGCGGCGTGCGACTACATCGCCGGCATGACGGACCGCTTTGCCGTCGATCTGTACAGCAATCTCTTTATCCCGAAGGCCTGGGGCACACCGGTCTGAGGGCGTTTTGAAAGGAGGCGGTGATTTGGCACTGCCTGAAGCGTTCATGCAGGAACTCAAATCCCGCTCGGACATCGTGGACATCGTGTCCTCGTATGTCAACCTGAAACGGCGCGGGAAAAACATGGTGGGGCTCTGCCCGTTTCACAACGAGAAATCCCCGTCGTTCAACGTGTATACGGAAAACGGGTCGTTTTACTGCTTCGGCTGCGGCGCGGGCGGCGACGTGATCACGTTTATCCGGAAAATTGAAAATCTGGACTATATCGAGGCGGTCAAGCTGCTCGCGCAGCGCGCGGGCCTGCAAGTGCCCGAGCAGGGCGTGGACGATTCGATGTCCCGCCTGCGGCAGCGCGTGCTGGAGATCAACCGCGAGTCGGCGCGCTTTTTCCACGCCTCGCTTTTGAAGCCCGAGGGCAGGCCGGGGCTCGACTACTTTGTGCGCCGCCGGCTGCCGATGCACATGATCCGGCATTTCGGGCTCGGCTGGGCGCCGGAAAGCCGCTTTGCGCTCGTCAACCACCTGCGCGCGAAGGGGTATTCCGAAAGCGAGATGATCCAGGCGAACGTCGCGGTGCAGACCCGCTCGGGCCGCGCGATGGACCGCTTCCACGCCCGCGTCATGTTTCCGATCATCGACCTGCGCGGCAACGTCGTCGCGTTCGGCGGGCGCATCCTGACCGACGAGAAGCCGAAGTACATCAACACCTCGGACACGCCGGTCTACCACAAGAGCAGCGGCCTGTTCGCGATGAATTTCGCGAAAAACGCGCTCGACAACGGGCGGCTGATTCTGGCCGAGGGCTATATGGACGTGATCTCGCTGCACAAGGCCGGCTTTGAAAACGCGATCGCTTCGCTCGGCACCTCGCTGACCGCCGAGCAGGCGCGCGTGATGGCCCGGTACGCGAAGGAGGTCGTGATCTGCTACGATTCCGACGAGGCCGGGCAGAAGGCCGCGCAGCGCGCGATCCCGATCCTGCGCGACGCGGGGCTGCTCGTGCGCGTGATGACGGTGCCGGGCAACAAGGACCCGGACGAGTTCATCAACGCCTACGGCGAGGAGGGCGCGGCGCGCTTCCGCAGGCTGATCGAAGAGTGCGGCAACGACGTCGAATACCGGCTCGGCAAGCTCCGGCAGGGCTTCGATCTGGAGACCGGCGACGGCAAGGTGCAGTATCTGATGGAGGCCGTCAACGTGCTCGCGAAGCTCGACAACGCGATCGAGCGCGACGTGTACGTCGGCCGCCTTGCAGACGAGCTCGGCGTCGACAAGAACGCGATCCTCACGCAGCTGAAGCGCAGCGTGCGGCAGGAAAGCCGCGCCGCCCAGAAGCGGCAGCTGCGCGAGACGACCGAGGCGCTCTCGGCGCGCCGGGACGAGGTGAACCCGGAAAAGCGGCGGCATCTGCGCGTTGCAAACGCCGAGGAGCGGCTGATCGCGTGTTTGTTCGCGCACAACGAGCTGGCGCCGGTCCTCAAGGAAAAAATACCGCCGGAAAAATTCGTCACGAGCTTCAATCGCCGGTTATATCAGAGCCTGCTGGGAAAGATTATAAACGGAGAAACGGCGAATGCGCCGGGAATCAGCGATTTTTCGGCGGAATGCACGCCGGACGAGATGGGGCGTGTCGCGGCGATCCTGAGGGAGAGCAGCGGCACGACGGCCGAGGACGCCGAGCGCTTCGCGCAGATCATTCTGAGCGAGGGCGGCCTTTCGGATGCGGACGCGATCCGCGCGAGCGACCCCGCGCAGCTTCAGGCGCAGTTTGAAGCGCTGCGCAGGCAGAAGAAATAAACGGATCGAGAGATCTTGAAGGAATAAGGGAAAATACAGGAAAGGTTTGATGCACTATGGCAGCACAGGATAAAAAGACCGTCATCCGCGAGCTGATCGAGCTCGGCAAGAGCAAGGGACAGCTCACGACAAAGGAGATTCTCGACGCGCTCGGCGAGCTCGACTTCGACCCCGAGCACATTGAAAAATTTTACGATACGCTCGAATCGCACGGCGTGGAGATCATCGAGGACTTCGGCGACATCCAGATCGACGACGTGGACCTGACGAAGGTTGCGAACGAAACGGCGGAGCTGGAGAACGGCATGGGCATGGAGGGCGTCGCGATCGACGACCCGGTCAAGGTGTATCTGAAGGAGATCGGCCGCGTCCCGCTTCTGACCTCCGAGGAGGAGATCAAGCTCGCGATCGCGATCAAGGACGGCAACGAGGCGGCGAAGAAGCGCCTTTCGGAGGCGAACCTGCGCCTGGTCGTCAGCATTGCGAAGCGCTACCTCGGCCGCGGCATGCAGTTCCTCGACCTGATTCAGGAGGGCAACCTCGGCCTGATCAAGGCCGTTGAGAAGTTCGACTACACGAAGGGCTTCAAGTTCTCCACCTACGCGACGTGGTGGATCCGCCAGGCCATCACCCGCGCGATCGCCGACCAGGCCCGCACGATCCGCATCCCGGTGCACATGGTCGAGACGATCAACAAGGTGAAGAAGGTCTCGAGCCAGCTTCTGCACACGACCGGCCACGAGCCGACCGCGGACGAGATCTCCGAGGAGCTCGACATGCCGGTGGACAAGGTCCGCGAGATCATGCGCGTCGCGCAGGAGCCGGTTTCGCTCGAGACGCCGATCGGCGAGGAGGAGGACAGCCACCTCGGCGACTTCATCCCGGACGACGAGGCGCCCGCTCCGGCGGACGCGGCCTCGCACACGCTGCTGCGCGAAACGCTCGGCGACGTGCTCGATTCGCTGACGCCGCGTGAGGAAAAGGTGCTGCGCCTGCGCTTCGGCCTGGAGGACGGCAGAAGCCGCACGCTGGAAGAGGTCGGCAAGGAGTTCAACGTCACGCGCGAGCGCATCCGCCAGATCGAGGCGAAGGCGCTGCGGAAGCTGCGCCACCCGAGCCGCAGCAAGAAGCTGAAGGATTTCCTTGACTGATCCGGAAAGGACGCTTTGGTATGCATATGACGCTGGAGGCGGATTACGCCGTGCGGATCGTCGAGTTTCTCGCGATGCATCCGGAGAAGATCGACGCCAAAACCATATCGGAAAAAACGAATGTAACGCTGCGCTTCACGCTGAAGATCCTGCGCACGCTGGTGGCGGACGGCATCGTCTGCTCCTACAAGGGCGCGAAAGGCGGCTACAAGCTCGCGCAGCCGCCGCAGGAGATCACGCTGCGCCGCGTGATCGAGGCCGTGGAGGGCCCGTACATGCTTTCCCGCTGCCAGGGGGAGAGCTACAGCTGCCACCGCACGGACTGCCGGCTGCACAGCATTTACAGCGAGATCTCGAAGCTCGTGCGCGACCGGCTCGATTCGTATACGTTCGATTCGATCTGCTCCTGCGACGAAGCGGAGCAGGCGGAAAAGTGAATCCGGCTTTCAAAAAACAGGAATAAAACAGGCAGGCGGCGTCCGCACAGAAGGCGGTTCGCAGCCTGCCTGTGTTTTTCAGCGCGCATGCGCGCGGCGGCGCCGGGGCGGGAAAAGCCGCGCCGCCGTGCGGGGTGCGGATGCGCCGGAAAGCGGGGGACTGCGTGCGCCGCCGCTGCCGGACGGATCTGCGGAATAAAAACGGCTGCACAGGGAAACTGTGCAGCCGCGCGCTTTTTATACGGGATACGGAAAAAAACGATGGAAAATGCTTGACAATCCATACAATATAGTGTATTATATTATAATGTATCATCATGGATAGATATGCGGTTTCGTCTTCTTTAGCGTATTATAACACATAATCCGCAAAGAATCAAGCATAATCTGAAATTTTAACATGAACGGATATTTTTTTCAGCGTTTTTAAGCTATTTTGACTTAAGAACATGGGCCAAAATCTATGAATGGAGTGGTTGAGTCAATGGTGAATGTTAAGCCGGTACAGCTTGGCAAAAACACGCGCATGAGCTTCGCTCACATCAACGAGGTTCT